>ERZ826242.1957-NODE-1957-length-19672-cov-10.274966_pt1 | contig 19672 bp, 20 predicted proteins | sample MGYA00519871_ERZ826242 | MGnify/ENA primary metagenome ERZ826242 (study PRJEB31778, sample SAMEA3449226) | human gut metagenome | biome: human gut; feature: human-associated habitat; material: faeces | place: United Kingdom | collected 2010/2012 ...
TCAGAGTAGCTACAGTGATATAGATGCTGGAGTCGAAGCGGGTTTCTTCCAGCCAGGTTCCGATCTCATCAGCAGAGAGACCGTTTTTAGCCTGCTGGACAGCCTCGATGGCAGAGTAACGTAAGGTTCCGGAGATCCTCTGGTTGTTTACGACACGTACACGGCCATCATAGTTTTCTGCAAGCATGCGGGCAGTTTGCATGGAGCTGGAGAGACCGCTGGACATGGGGATATGTACGATTTCGTCGTAGTCTTTGAGCAGCTTGTCCCAGAGGGTAGTGACGGATTCCGGTGTGGGCTGGGATGTGGAAACTCTGCAGCCTGGATTTTGTTCAAGATGCTGAAAGAATTCTGATTGGTTCATGTCAATGTCTTCCAGATATTCCTTATCATACTGAGAGATCACGACGTCCATAAAGCGGCGCCGTTCGTCACTTCCTCCGGCTATCAACTCCGAATCGGCAGGTGAAACCATCACTAACGGCAGAAAGCCGATATGATCGGAAAAGCGGCTATACTCCTTTTTATTCCGTTTGAATTGCTTTTTCGAACGACGCTTCATTCCGCAGTAAATCTCCTCTGGTGTGCCATCTTCCGCCTCATAAAAGCCCTGAATAACAAAGAAATCCTGTTCGTGCCGAATGTTCTGCGAATCAATCGGATTACCCGAACTCTTGCAGAAAGATAAAAAGTACACTGCATCCAGCAGATTCGTCTTTCCCATCCCGTTCTGTCCGAAGAAACAATTCAGTTTGGCGGAGAATCCGATCTCTACCTGTTCCAGATTCTTATAGTTTAATATGGATATCCGTTTCAGTATCATTGTATACGCGTTAATTTGTTCACAAAAGTAGCAAGTTTTTCGAGGTTTTCGAGCGTAAAACAAAAAAAGATGCCTCTAAATTTCGTTTATATATATAAAAAAACTACTTTAATTAGTAGTTTAGAACTTAACTTTAAAGCAAAGAAAAACTTCATTTGGAATTGATAATTTAAATATAAAATTGTTTTCACAAATTTTAAAGACATATAAATTAGAGATGTGATTATACATATCATCTATTGTATTTTTAGACCTATAAAAGTCCAAAAAATCAAATAAATCTTCTGGTGGTTCTTTTACAATTAACTCACCTTCTACTAAATAATTTGTAATATCAATAGGTTTATTGGTATATTTATTTAATTCTTTTAAATTAGTTTTTATTAAAAAAGATAAATAAGCTTCCTTATTATTTTCATCTATTCCACTTATTTGAAAATTAATTGAGTCTATAAGATTTGTATTTATCTTCTTACCATCTTTAAAATTACTACATTGTATTTTATCAAATGAATATTCTAAATATGCATTATGAATATTATTCTGTTTTATTTCAAATATATATTCATTTATTTTTAATTTTTGTTGCATTTTTATAAAACCTCTTTTTAATTAAGCATTTTTAAATATTTAGATAATTTATCTAACATTGCATATTCTGGTGTATATTTTTCTATAGTTAAAAGATTGTTTAATATATTAGTTGAAAATCCACTAACTATTATAACATTATCATCCAAATTTGTTACAGGAACACCTTTTGTTTCACATCCAGCATTCCAAAATATGATTGTTGGTAATTTATAACCAATTTCTTTAAAAGCTTGTTTCCAACCTTCAAAATTTGTACTATTTTTAGAATACACGCCTTTATTAAAATCCATGTCTGTAATTATTAAAATTTTTGTTGGTAAATCTGATTGCTTTAGTTTATTTTCTTTTGATATTGTTAAAATCAATTCAAATACCTTATCAATATCGGTAGTTGTAGCATTAATAGTTTCAATATTCTGTATTTTTTCCACTAAAGTATTACCTTTAATTTGTTGTAATATTGGTTTTCTTGAAAATGATATAAAATTATTTTTAAAAAAGCCCTTATTTCTTTCTGAAATGTATATAGCAAGTCCTATAGATGTACAATAGGGAATACAATCGTACTGAAACATTGATTCTGATGTATCGGCTACAACTATCAAGTTTTCACTATTATTTTCAAGTATTTCTTTTTGATTTTTCCACATTAAATCATATATCTCATTATCATAATCTTTTTCTGATAATATTTTTTTTACTATTTCATATGAAAATAATCCAGATGTGTTAATATTTGATTTTTTGTTTTTAACATCATCTTTATACTTACTATATCTTTCTTTAATATTTTTTACATAAGCTTGATTATACTTAAGTAAGGCTTTTGCCGGAATTTTATCAAATTCAATTTTGTCATATTCTTTATTTGTTAAATTTTTTTCTATTATATTTAGTTTTGATCTAAGTTGCGCTAAAAGTTTTCTATATTCTTTTTCACTTATATTTAGTAGCTTAACTAATTTTTTTGCAAGTAAATTATTTTTTTTATGAGTACGAATTGAAGGTAGCCATTTAGCTAATAGTGATGGTGTATCACTAGTTTTATCACTATTTAATTGATTTTTAATTGCTTCAATTGTTTCTTTTTCTATCTTTGTATTTATTCCAACAAGAAGATAATCATAACGGCCAAGTTCACTTATAAATGGAAGAATGCGTAATGCTTGATTAGGATATTCATTACATAGAAATTTATAAATTATTTTGAAAAGACGTCTTTCTCCTTTTCCTTCTCTTATATCTAATATATATAATAAATTAGCAAGCGCTAATTCTTCATTTTCTATTAATGCATTGTTAAACAAATTAATTACATTAGGTTCATAATTAAATCTTGTAATCATTGTAAAAACATCTAAATTACTATTATATGATGTATCATAGTATTTTGAACCGTTAATACTAACACTTGTGTTATTCTTTTTTATTCCATCTAATAAATTCATAAGATTTCTCCTTATTTAAAATAAGATGTTAAGCCACAAAGGTCACTTTAATTTTTATAAGTGGCTATACAAGACTCAAATATACGCGTGACCCAACGTATTAAGATTCACATTACCTTTAAAATTTGCTGTACGAGTCTTTCAAATATATTATACACCATAAAAATTAAAAATGTAACTATACAAACGATAAATCGTAATTACAGAATATCCTTTGTCATTTACTGTCGAACTCACGATTATTTTCTTTTCTTCTATACATTTTATATTTAAACTTATGTTTTGCTTAGACATATTATACAAAATTGACTTTTATTGATGCAATAAAACTATGGTTCATATTCATTTTTGATAAAACATATAAAAAGAAACAAGTTTTATAAAAAATTGTTTCTTTATTAATTATCTTCAAGTATTATTTGACCATCCGTAATTGGTATATTTGGGAAACTTGCATCCATTAATGTGAAGTTTCTAACTGGTGCTGTTGGATTTATTATTTGTACTGTTTCAGAAGCTTCAGTCATCACTATTGATTTAACAGTATCTTCAAATGTGTGTCCTCCATCACTTGATATTTGTTTGTAATATATTGCAGTACTTCCTGATTCAGCAAATGGAACATTATTAAATACAGCGTTTCCATCATCATTAGTTGTTATTTCATTTCCAACTATTGTTCCTGTACTATCTGTTCTTATAAATTTGGCACCAACAATTTGTATTCCAGTATTAGGATCTCCTGTATCTGTAACATGAAGTGTTAAAGTCCCTTTGGCACTTATTGTAAATGCATATGTAGTCGTTCCATCTGCAATGGTAACACTTTTTGGCTCAAGTGTTGATGAATCATATCCACCAGCAACAGCTTGGGCATTATATGTTCCTGTAACAAGTTCAATACTTCCTTTACCATTTGTTATTGGGATTGTATGTCTTGCCATAATATCATCTTCCCTCCTTCTATTTTTATATTTGGATAATATTTGTCCTTTAATAAAAATGTAACAAAATGTTCTTTTCTTTTATTATCACTAATATTTATACAATAAAGCTTATTCTTTCTTGCAATTAAAGGAATTTTAATAATTGATAAATTAGAATATATGACTAATTTATATACCTCATTATTGCATATTGATATTTTTACTTTTCCAAACCTATCTGTTATTCCATCAAAAACAATCTCATTACATTTATCTTCTAGTTTTATTTTTAAATTACTTAAGCTTATACTTTTATTACTGCAGAGTTTAATATAAATATGATCATTTGTCATAATTCACCTCATTACAATATATTTTATGAATCAATTTTCTTTTTTGTAAAGGCATTATGCCTCAATACTCCAGATTATTAATGTAGAATAATCTTCATTTTCAAGTAAATCTTTACTAGGTTTTAGAAACAAACCTTTATCAGTCGAAAATGTAATATTACTAATACTTACATTCCCACCATTATCATTTGATTCATATATCAAATTTTTATTTGTTTTTAAAAGAATTTCTTCATTATTAAATTTTTTAAAAAGTAGTGAATCAATTAATACTTTACCAGTATTCTCCATCATTGGATTTATATATTTTATATAAAGTTTCCAATTGGTACTATTTAACCTACTATCAACTACAGTTACCACTGTTCTATTTTTTTTAGGTAAAATAATTGGATTAGTTGAAGATGGCATTATACTAAACGGAATATTTTCCGTTACTTTTAAAAGAGTTAACTCCCCCATAAAAGGTGTTGTTACCTTTCTTTCAGTAAAACAACTATTTAAACAAGCTGTTATTTTCACTCTTGTATTATCTGATATAGTAGAATTAATGTTTGCTTCAAACAAACCATTTTCATCTGAAACTACTGTTAAGCTTTTATTATCATATTCTATTTTAATATTTGCATGTGGTACGGTATGACCTGCAATAACATCTGTAGAATTTATAATTGGATGAACATTTATTTTAAGCATTCCAATAGTCAATATTTTTATATTTTGCAAGGTAAAACTATTTATATCTGTTAATGAACTTAATTCAGTTTCTGTAAAGTTATGAGATATAATTACTGTACTATCTTTATTTAGTACACCTGTTATTTTAGCTGGTGTATTTTCTTTGTACCAATAGAATGCTGGTATATCATCAAGACCACAAGCAGAAGTGTAATCAAGAGCATATATCCACATATTAATTCTACTAAAATTAAATACAAAATTAACAGGATTATTGGTATAAACTACATTTGCATTTTTAGTATAAATATTTACATATTTGGGATTATCTAGTATAAAATTTTGATTTGTTCCTTTAAAATAAATATTATAATTATCAGATGGTGTAGTCATATATGTATTTATTACTGATATACTTGCACCTTCTTTAACCATAAAATCTCCAAATACATTCCACATAGGAACTCTTTGATGACTTTTCTCTATAAATGTAAAATTAGCCATTTCTTCTATTACAACATTTCTAGCACCATGAGTTGTCGTTATTGCAAAACCATTACCTGTTGTTAAGAGAAATTCAGCTCCATGTCCTACTATCAAATCTAACCTATTAGTTCCATTCATAAGTTCCCTATTAGTTGTGATATTTACATTACTATTAGGAACTATTTTAATATAAGATGGTATAACATCATTAAAAAAGAACACTGTATTTGTATTTGAACTGCTTGTAATAGTTGTATTTCCACCAATTATAATTCTATTAGAATCACATACTTTTTTTACTTCTACATTATTAGTGTCCTTTGCGTTTATAAGAGAATCAATAATTTTAGTTGTTCCATAATAATTACAAGAAAGCTCTACTCCACTAAAACTTATATTATTATATTCTATTACCACATCAGAATAATTTGGATGAGATGGAACATATATAACTCCATAACCATGAGAGGATATGATATTCATATTTTTTAATGTAATTTTTTTATTAGTTGTACTTACCTTTATAACATCTTTTTCTAAACTTAGATTATTGGTATAAGTATATTTAGTATTATTATAAGTTCCATCAATAATAATATTGTTTTTATTATTGTTTATAATAAAACCACTTGTTATTGTAATATCATTTCCTAAATAAACATAATTATAATTGTTTTCTTCACTCAACACCTGTTTTAATTCTTCACTATTATTTATTACAACAGTAGTATCATTTATTATTTGCATATCATCACTTTCCTTTACTATATTTTATGGTTTAAATTAATTTTGAAATAATTAATTCATAACAAAAAGAGTAGAATTTTCTACTCTTAATGTATTTTAGTAACACTTAACACTGCATTAGTGCTTCCATTAAATATTATATTAACTGTCATTGAAGGCCTTACATTTAATGTAACAAGATCATCTTTATTAAGAGATACAATAGTTGAACCACTTATACAATTAATTATTTGTGCTTGAAACTCACTAGTTGTATTTGTAGCCGGTTGTAGTATATCATTTGCTCTTACAGACATAGTTAAAGCACAATCTTCATTTGTCGCTCCACATAATGAATATGAAATAAGATAAACACCATTCTCTTTTATTTTAATTGAATTATTATCTGGATATTCTGTAAGAAAAGCAGCTCCTTTTTCATATAATGGAATTGTAGTATCAGTTCCTTGTGGTAAATTAAGTTGCGTGTCAGTCATTAAATATCTAATCCCATAAGAAGATACGAATTCTGTTCCCGGAGGCCCTGCTGGACCTTGTGGACCTCTATCTCCAGTATCACCTTTTTCTCCTTTTGGAATTAAAAAAGCTAAATGATGTACCCAGTTTTCAAAAGTATCCATAACTTGTGCTGGTTCTCCAGGCTCTAAAGTTTCGGTTTCATCTATGGCAATATGTTCTGTTCTTCCTATTTCTCCTGGCAATCCCCTTGGTCCTCTATCTCCAGTATCACCTTTTTCACCTTTTGGGATTTTAAAATCTAAAACTACATCTACTGGTGTTCCGATATTTATAACTTCGGCTTCTTTAGTCGGTTCTATTGTTTCTACATTTCCAATTTGAATAGTAGATGGTCCTTGATCACCTCTTTCTCCTTTTATTCCTTGTGGACCAATATCACCTTTTTCTCCCTTTGGTCCTGGAATTCCCTGTGGTCCAATTTTCCCTTCTACGCCTTGTTGTCCCCTAGGTATTTTAAAGTTCAAAATGACATCTTCATTCGTTCCAGAATTTTCTACTTTAGCAACTTCAAATGGTTCTACTGTTTCTGTAATTCCAACATCAATACTTGAAGGTCCTGGAATTCCTCTATCTCCTTTTTCTCCCCTTGGACCAGTTGGCCCTTGCACATAACAAATTTGATATTTTTTTCTTTCTTCTTCGATCCTTTTCCTTATTCGTTCATAATCATCACAACTATTCATTATACCCCTCCTTTAATTTTTTAGAATTAACTTTCTTATTTCAATTCTTCTATTTAATTTATGAAAATATTTTTAAAATGTATAATGAATATGTAATAAAATATTAGTATTAAAAAATATTACTTATTTACATAAAAACTTCCTAAAAATTATATTTAGATGTATAAATTATGTCTACAATAATTAACATTTACTAGGAAATATCATTATAATACAATATTATTTGTTTTAATATTCTATAATATTTTTAATAGTTTCTGAATTTATTTGTTTTTCAAGGAGTTCTGTTGCTTCCTTTCTACTTTCTTTATAAGATATATAATAATTTTCTGTTGTTTCTATTCTAGAATGCCCTAGTATCTCGGCGACATCTATTTTTACTCCACTTCTTAACGTTTTTGCCTCAACCCTCTCTCAAATCACAGAATCTACATTGAATATCATTCCAAGTTAAAGCAAATACTTCACAAGTTCTCATCCAGTAAAGCATGCTGTTAAAAATGCACATACAAAAGCTTTGTTATTCTTAAATCTATTTAAAATTATTTCAATTTCTTCTTTGATATATATATGACCTATATCTTTTTTTAATTCGAATGATGATACTCTTGGAATTTCTAAAAAACTTGCTATATTATTTTGAATAAAACCAAAATAATACATTACATCTCTTGATGAACTTTTAATAATTTCTTAATATCACTTTTGTACTTGAAGCTTGTTATAACTTTAATAATGCTTGATTTAAAACATATGGTGTTAAAATTGATAGTTTATAATTACCTAATTCTTTTTTTATATTTCTAAAAGATTCTTTGTATCTTTTGGCTGTAGAATATTTATAATTTAGTTCAAAATATTCTTTCATCCAATAATCTAAATAATCACTATAAGACATTTTGCTTGACTCTATACAGTGTCCAACATTTATATATTAATTGTATGCTTTTACTCCTGCCTCAATAGCTTCTGATTTGGTTTTAAATCTTGACTTGTTTTTATATTTTCTTTTACCATCAATAGATAAAATAGCAAATTGATATTGATATACATTCCCATTTTTTGAACATAAACATTTTCACTAATTTTTTCCTCCATTAATTGCTTAACTAAAAAAATACCAGCAAATTGCTAGTATTTATTTTGTTTGTAAAAATGTTTGTAAATTTTTCCCCTTATTTTATAAGGGTTTGAGGACTATTTTACAAACATTTTGTAATTTTTACAAACAATTTACAAACATTTGAGGTTTTTTCAACCTTTTTTTAGTCCTTTCAAATCTCGCAAACCCTTATTTTATGGGCTATTTGCCACAGCATTGTTTATATTTCTTCCCTGAGCCACATGGTAATCAAAATCTAGTATATATAGTACTATGCGATACATATAGTATTATACGTTTTCCTAGATATTACAAAGTCTGGGACAATTTGGTATATATAGTACATATAGTATTATAAGTACTATGCGTTCACGGGTGTTTGCACACAAATTGCACACATTATATCATCAACATTCGTTCTCTAAATTCATTATATCATTAAATTTCATACAAATATATATTTTCTTTATAACATTCATCGAATATATTCCAATTTTCTTGTTTTATAAATTTCCCAGCTAAATGTTTATAGAATTCATTTGAAGGATTACCATCAAGACATCCTATGACAACTTTATTAAATCCTTTTTCCTTTAATTTAGAAAATGCGATATTAATTAATGCCTTGCCATAACCTTTTCCTTTAGCAGAAGATAAAAGATATAATACTTGAACTTCTCCATATCCTATAAAATCATCTCTCTTTGATTCTTTTATTTTTAAAATACCAACTATTTTTTTATTTTCTTCTAATACATAATGATAATCATCTTGTTTAAAGTTTTTTATTTCATTCTTTATTCTTTCAGCTTTATTAGAAGAAATATTTTCTAACAATTTATCAGATACTATCCCTTTCAAGTTATCATTCCAACTAGAAATATTTACATTAATCCAATCTTCACAATCTTTTAACTCCTTTTTTCTAATAATATATTCCATTATCACACCTCTTATCTTTTTTTATTTCTTGTTTCATAAATTCTATGAATTCATCAATAGACATTGAGTAAGTTTCTTCACTTACATATTTACGATAACTAATTAAATTATTATCTCCTTCATTATCTCCTATGATAAGTGTAATTGGATTTTTCATAACATTACTTTGTCTAATCTTTTTACCCATATTTTCTTTTGAATTATCATATTCTACTCTAATATCATCGCTTAATAACAAATCATAAATTTTCTTACAAAATTCATTATGGTATTTAACATTAACCGGAATAATGTTTACTTGTACTGGAGATAACCATATCGGAAATACTCCCTTAAACTGTTCAAGCAATAACATTATAAATCTTTCATATGACTCAAGTACTGCTCTATGTACCATAACTGGAACTTGTTTTTCTCCATTTTCATCTACATAAGATAATCCAAATCTTTTAGGCATCGTGAAGTCTAATTGTACTGTTGGTATTTGTATTTCTCTTCCTAACTCATCTTTAAACAGGAAGTCAATATTTATATAACCAATATTCTCGGGCAATACATTTCTGGAGCAATATAATAGGTAGTAATTATTAAGTTTATTATTATCTTTCACCAACCGATAACTCTCTAAAAAATAAATTATTAATAATCATGTCCTATATCATAGTATTTATCTATTTATATTATATCATATTTTTTACTTTTAATTAATCAAATTAAAAAGCCTATTGCATTGATTGTAATAGACTCTTAATTCAAATATTATTTGTATAATATATTTATTAAAGAATGCTAAAACAACCAATATTAACTATTGATTTTGTTGTTGTTATAGTAGTTGTAGTTGTTAATTGATTGTTTAACATACTAATCTCTCCCTTTCAAAAAGTGGTTATAGAATAACATTTATATTTGATTTTGTCAAATTTATTTTCTAATAACTTTTAATTTTTAGTCAAAAGGCCAACCTCAATCAATTCATTAGCAAATTTTTTTATATTATCACTCATACTTATTTTAAACGAATATACATCATCATTTTCAATTTTAGAATTAGTTTTTGAATTTGATAATGGATAATCATATGGTGTATCTGTTTCTATTTGTTTTTTTAAAGCCGCTATAATATTAGTATTGCTAAATACATATCTCTCAATATCATACAAATTACATACTTTAATGTGATTGATAATCCAATGATATATTTCATTATTATTATTAATATTTAATTTTTTTGCTACATCTTTATATATAAGTTCTCTCCTAATATAAGATTCTTCTAATAAGACAACTATTCCAAAACGATTATTATAATCAAAAGTAATATTCTTATCAGTTTCAAAAAAATTATATATTTGCTTAAAGTCTAAATATATTTGTTTGAATAATTGTATAACGCTATCACTAATTTTGTTTATTTCTTGATTTATAAATTTTTCTTCTAAACACCTTGTTTTAGCATATGGTACAGTTGATTTACTTTCAAAAAATATATAATCATTATTCTTTCTACACATAACATCGGAAGTCTTCAAATTATTACGTCCCTTTTTATAAATTTTCTCTTTCAGAACTTCATCAAACAAATTAGACTTATCTATTATTTCAAATAGATAATCTTCTAATACATTTTTACCAAATAATGTTCTTAATTTTTCATTAGAGTCCGTTAATCTATATAAGAGAGAATCTGTTATAGCCCTAGTAACACAATGTGGTAAAGGTAAACTAGCAATTCCATTATATTCTATAAATGGATATATATAAGATGGTCTTACGCAATATAAATAATCGTCTATATTATTTGAAAATTTATCGATTTCTTGTTTAAATTCTTCTCTTGATAACATTAATAAACTAGTAGTTTTAGCATACTTCAAAACAATATATTGTAATATCTTTGAATCCAAATTAACTTTCAATGAACAGAAAAAACTTAAAGTTGACCCCAATTTTAAAAAGGAATTATAATCAACATTAAATTTATTATTAAATTCTTCTTTCATGTTTACTTCTTTTGAAATATATGTAAAAAAGTAATTATATCTATAATATTTATAAATATTAAATGATTGAAGATCAAATTGTATAGAACCAAGAGCTATTAATAAAAAATCTGCAAATTTTATTGTATTAACTTTACTAGTCAAAACTGGATGTTGGTAATTTTTTATACAATTAATCATTTCAATAAATTGATTTATGTTTTTTCCTCTAAAATCCTTAGTTTGATACTCATCAGCTTTTACAGCAAATAATAAAAATGTTTCAAGCTCCCATGCCATCGGTTGATCGTTTTTTAATTTTATTCCATTGATATCCATGATTTGTTTAGAAAAATATTGTAAAATTCTCATTTTTTCTTCAAATAAATATCTTTTAAGAATAACTAACAATTTATCATACTCCATATTTTATTTCACCTCTAAACTACAGATTAAATGCACCAAATAATATTTTATCATAGATTTAAAATCCTGCATCATGTGAATAAGGGGTGTTTAAAATTAAAAGCCAGTATAACTACTGACTTATTTTTGTTTACATAACTTAAACCCTTTATTTATAAGGGCTGATAAAATTTGTGTGCATAACTTTTTAATTCATGCACACATTTTGCACACAAATTAGCGATTTTGGACAAAAATTGACTATTTTTATCAATTTTTCATTTTTCCAAAATATCACAAACCCTTATAAAATAAGCTATTTCCCACAGCATTGTTTGTATTTTTTTCCACTGCCACATGGACAAGGTTCATTTCTACCAATTTTTTCTGCTTTCTTTGGAGTCTGCTTTTTAACTTTTGAATTATCTTCAGCAGCATTACCTTTAACAACTTCTTTTCTCTCAGTATTTTGTCTAACTTCAGCTTTCATTAAGAAAGTTACAACTTCTTTATCAATTACATCTAACAAATTATCAAATAATTCATACCCTTCAGTTGTATAAGCTCTTAACGGATCTTCTTGTGCATATCCTCTTAAATGGATTCCTTCTCTAAGAACAGACATAGTATTAATGTGTTCCATCCAATGAGTATCAATAACTCTTAAAGCAATTGCACGTTCAAATTCTTGGTGAATATGAGCAGGAATATTTTTTATTTTGTTTTCATATTCAGTTACAAACTTATCATAAATAAATGAATTAATTTCATCAATTGATTTATTCTCAATATCTTTAAACTCTATTTTATTTCTTAAAAGTTCGTTTACTGCCTCTAATAACTCACTTAATTCATTAGAAGCCAATTTATTTTCATCATTCAAATGAGATTCAACTTGAAGTTCACAATAATTTTTTATAGTATCAAGTATCATTTCATGAATATTTTCATTATCTAAAATTTCATTTCTTCTTTCGTATATAATTTCTCTTTGTTGATTAATTACATCATCATATTGAAGTAATGTTTTACGTATATCATAGTTATTACCTTCTATACGTTTTTGTGCACTTTCAACAGATTTAGATAACATACCGTTTCTAATTGAAAGGTCTCCTGAAAATCCTACTCTTTCAAGCATAATTTTAGCCCTATCAGTACCAAATCTAACCATTAAATCATCTTCGAAAGATACACAGAATTGTGAAAATCCTGGATCACCTTGTCTACCTGATCTACCTCTTAATTGATTATCAATTCTTCTTGATTCATGACGTTCTGTACCAATTACACATAAACCACCAAGTTCTTTTACTTCATCTGTTAATTTTATATCGGTTCCACGTCCAGCCATATTAGTTGCGATTGTAACCGCACCTTTATTACCAGCTTTAGCAATTATTTCTGCTTCTCTTGCGTTATTTTTCGCATTCAAAACTTCATGTGGAATATGTTCTTTTTTTAACATTGAACTTATCAATTCACTTGTTTCTACAGCTATTGTACCAACTAAAACTGGTTGTCCTTTAGCATGTCTTTCTTTTATTTCATTTATTATTGCTTTATATTTACCTTGTTTAGTTGCGAATATCAAATCTTTAAAATCTTCTCTTATTACTGGTTTATTTGTTGGAATACAAATAACATACATATTATAAATATCCCTAAATTCTTCTTCTTCTGTCTTTGCTGTACCTGTCATACCAGAAAGTTTTTTATACATTCTAAATAAATTCTGGAATGTAATAGTTGCTAAAGTTTTTGTTTCTTCTTGAATCTTTACTCCTTCTTTTGCTTCTATTGCTTGATGTAATCCATCAGAGTAATTTCTTCCTTTCATTAAACGTCCAGTAAATGGATCTACTATTACAACTTCTCCATCTTCTACAACATAATCAAAATCTCTTTTCATAGCAAAATTGGCTTTTAGAGCTTGATTAATAAAATGTACTAAAGTTGAATTGTTAATATCATATAAATTAGAAACTCCAAACTTCTTTTCTGCTTTATCTATACCCTCTTTATCTAAACTTACTGCTTTTGTTTGTTCATCATATATATATCCTTTATTTTCTTTTAATGTTTTAGCAAATTTGTCAGCTTGAATATATAAATTAGCAGAATTCATGCTTCCACCTGAAATAATAAGTGGTGTTCTTGCTTCATCTATAAGAACTGAGTCTACTTCATCGACAATCGCAAAGTTAAATGGGCGTGCAACTCTATCTTGAGCTTTTACAACCATGTTATCTCTTAGATAATCAAATCCAATTTCATTATTTGTGGAATACATTATATCACAATTATATGCGTTCTTTTTTTCTTCTGAAGTAAGTTCTCTATAGTTAACCCCAACTGTAAGACCTAAAAATCTATATATAGAACCCATCCATTCTGCATCTCTTCCAGCAAGGTATTCGTTTACAGTAATTATATGAACACCTTCACCTGTTAGTGCATTTAAATAAGCAGGCATTGTAGAAGTTAATGTTTTTCCTTCACCTGTTTTCATTTCTGCAATGTTACCATAATGAATAGCAAAACCGCCAATTACTTGAACTTTAAATGGTTTTTCTTTTATTACACGATATGCAGCTTCTCTCACTACTGCAAAGGCTTCAACTTTTATGTCTTCTAGTGTTTCACCATTTTTTAATCTGTCTTTAAATTCTTGTGTTTTATTTTTTAATTCTTCATCACTTAGTTTTTGCATTTCTTCGTCAAGTTCAATTACCTGGTCAGCTAATGCATCAAATTTATTTAATTCTTTATATTCATGATCAAATAGTTTTTTTAATAAATTCATGTTTGTATCTCCTTCTATATGTCTCTATATCATTTTATCAAAAATAGAAAAAAAAATAAACAAAAAAAACTGTTTTTAAACAGTTTTCATAATTATTTTATTTCAATTATTCCGTAATTTCCATCTTTTCTTTTGTAAACTACTTTTGTAAAACCATCTTCTACTGCTTTAAATACGAAAAACGTATGACCCAACAAATCCATTTGAAGCATGGCTTCCTCTTCACTCATTGGTTTTACTTCTAATTGTTTTCTTTTTACTATATTTGATGATTCTTCTTCATCTAAAGATATATCAAGTTCTTTTATCTCAATATATTTTTCTTTATTTTTTTTCATTTTGGTTTTATTTTTTCTTATTTGTCTTTCTAATTTATCTACTGCAAAATCTATTGATGCATATAAATCACCATTTGATTCTTCACATCTTAAAATTGCTTTTTTAATAGGTATAGTAATCTCTACTATTTGCTCTTTTCCTCTTACTTTTAGAGATATTGTTGCCGTCAATTCTTCAGGGTTCTCAAAATACTTATCTAACTTTCCTAGTTTTTCAATAATATAACTTTTTATTGATTCTGTTATTTCTAATTTGTTTCCATGAATATTTGTTTTCATTTATATCCCTCCTACTATGATTATAACATGTATTTATTTTTTTGTCATTAAGAGATGTGAATTAACACAAAAATTTCATCTTTATATTATTCTCTTTGTTTACCCAAATATTCTATAATTATTGTTACTAGAGAATTTGTAAAATATGATTTTGATTTAATGTTTTTTAAGTCTGGGGTATCCAAATATATAGTTTGACTTCCTATATTTACAAGTTCATATAATTCACTAGTATCTGGAATAGATAACATTCCATGCATATATAACTGCTTTGCTTTTTCTTCATAAGACCATTCGCTCGCTCCAACGTATATATTATCTGTTCCTACCGTTCTAAATCCTATAGATACAAAATCAGTTGCTGGATTAAATTGTGTATCTGTTTTCAACGAATACGCAGATACTATAACAGATATCTTATAATGACCTATTACATTGAAACTGATTGTTTCATTTTCTGTGTCTAATGTAATTAACGAAGTTGGGTCAAGTTCATTACGATCTATTGGTAATCTCGCTTCACTTACAATCGGTCTTCCATTTTGATGTGTTCCATCATTATATGTAACTAAATATGCAGTTCTTAGAAGACTTGTTCCAGCAGGTCCCGTTGGACCTATTGGACCTATTGGCCCAGTCGGGCCTGGCTCCCCAATTGGTCCCATCATTCCTCTTGGCCCTGTTGGGCCAACACAACAACTGGGTTTACATTTTTGATCATATTTTATTTTTTCAAGGGCCTTTGAATAACTATCCATAATATTCTTTCTCCTTTCAAATTTATTATATGAAAACTTTAATTATATGAAATTATAGTTGCCTGAATATTTATTAAATACTTAAATTCTTTTTTGCATATCTTGTAATAAAGGAGCGAATTATGAAAAGATTAAAAATATGTGTATATGCAATATGTAAAAACGAAGAAAAATTTGTAGATAGATGGGCAGAATCAATGAAAGAAGCTGATAGTATATATGTTCTTGATACTGGTTCAAACGATAATACTGTGGAAAAGTTAAAAAAACATAACATTATTGTAAAAGAAGAAATTATAAATCCTTGGAGATTTGATGTTGCCAGAAATAGGTCACTTGAAATGGTACCTGATGATATAGATATATGTGTGTGTACTGATTTAGATGAAGTACTAGAAAAAGGGTGGAGAAATAAATTAGAAAAGCTGTGGAAAAAGAATACTGATAGATTACACTATCATTATAATTGGAGTTTTGATGAAAATGGAATTCCTGCTATAAGTTTTTATACTGATAAAATACATAAAAGACATGGATATTCTTGGATGCATCCAGTACACGAAGTATTAACTTATAAAGAAGCACATGAAAATATTATAACAACTGATGATATTGTTTTAAATCATTATCCAGATCACACTAAATCCAGAAGTTCCTATCTTAATCTTTTAGAACTTTCTGTTGAAGAATGTCCTAATGATGATAGAAATATGCATTATTTAGGTAGGGAATATATGTTTCATAGTAAATGGAATGAAGCAATTGATACTTTAATTAAGCATTTAAGTTTAAAAACAGCAAAATGGAAAGATGAAAGATGTGCTTCTATGAGATTTATTGGTAGATGTTATAAAAATCTTAATAGATTTGATGAGGCAAAATTATGGTATGAAAAAGCAATACTGGAAGCACCTTATTTAAGGGATGCATATATTGAATATGCAATGATGTGCTATAACCTTAATGATTTTAAAAAGGTATATGATTTATGTAAAAAAGCATTTTTAATAAAGAAACATGAAAAAAATTATATTAATGAAACATTCAGCTGGAATGAAACTATATATGATTTATTAACTATTAGTTCTTTTAAACTGGGTTATATTGAAGAATCTTTAATATATATAAACATGGCTTTAAATATTAATCCTAATGATAAAAGATTAATTAATAATAAAAAAATAATTGAAGAAATTATAAAAAAAAATAATACCTTATGATATTATTTTTTATACTAAAGTTGCTTTAATTTCAACAACGTTTTTTGCTTGAAGTCCTTTATCTGTTTGAACTAAATCAAATTCAACATATTGTCCTTCAACTAAAGTTTTATACCCTTCCGAAAGTATCGCAGAATAATGAACAAATATATCCTCGCCTTCTTTATATTCTATAAATCCAAACCCCTTTTCATTATTAAACCATTTTACTTTTCCTTTCATTCTTAAATCTCCCTTCTAGTAAAATTGCTTACAATACTAATATACAATCTACATACTCCAAATTCAATTAAAACGAATCCCAAAAATTCGACAAATTTTGCGTAATTATGTGATTGATAAAACGTATAAATCACATTGTACTATCCAAATTTAATTTATATCTTTTTTTGCATTAAACCCTATTATATATGAATGAATTGGTAAAAAAATAAGTTTTCATAATTTAAAAAAAATTTAATTCATAAGCTTTATACTCTAAAGCTTTTTTTACATTTTTCGACTTTTAAAATTGTATACTCATCGCAGGAGTAAGGGATATGAGAAAAAAAATTATTAATTGGTGTTTAAAGAAAGTTCAAGAAAATAGAAGTTATTCTAATGAAGAATTAGAAATATTAGAATATGGATTAGTTTCTATATACTTATTAATAACTAAATTAGTAATAATTTTTGCTCTATGTTTTATTTTAGGGATACTAAAAGAAACTATTATATTTATGATTTTTTATAACATTATTAGACTACCATCTTTTGGATTTCATGCTCCTAAAAGTTGGATATGTTTGGTAATGTCGTCTATCATTTTTATATGTATTCCGTTTTTAATAAAATTTATAAATTTATCACTTTTATTAAAATCCGTAATAGGAATATTAGGTATCATCTTTATGTATTTATTTAGTCCAGCAGATACAGTTAAAAGGCCTATTATTAATAAAAGAAGAAGAGAAATATATAAATTATTATCTATATTAATTACACTTTTATATAGTTTTGTATCAGTATTTATAAATAATAATTTTTTAGCAAATTGTTTATATTTTTCAATATTATTACAATGTTTTATAATTTCGCCATTGATATATAAATTATTTAACATGCCATATAACAATTATAAAAACCATTTGTTAAGTGAGGTTTAAAGAAATTTAAACATAAAAGAATAGAAAGAGAGGAATCGTATGTTTTCAGCTATATTGTCATTCTTTGGATTTAAAGCTGCTGCTGTTGGAAGTCAAGCATGTGTTTTATTTCTATTAGATGAACCTAAATGTCCAAAAAGTTTAATTAAATAATTTATTTAATTAGAAAAAATGTAAGATTAAATTTTCTTACATTTTTATTTTTAATATTTGTTTAAATATATTATCTTTAATTTCTCTTTCACTTGATAATTTATCATTACTTTCAATTATCTCACGAGCTAGTGACAATCCATATCCGTGCCCATTTTCTTTTGTTGTATATCCAGGATTATCCATTTTTTCAAAATCGATTTCACCTTCAAAGTTATTTGAAATAGCTATACATAAAGTTTTCTTCTCTGCATAAAATTCTATATTGATTATTTTTTCTTCATATTTTGAAACTTCTTCTAAGGCATTATCTAAATATACTCCTATTATTTTACAAACTTCAACTGCAAGTTCATCTGGTATATCTGACAAATATAAATCTTTAATATCTCTACTTATAATTAAATCTACATCTACATCGTTTTCTTTCATAGTAAGCATTTTAGAATAAACTATAGAACTTATCATACTATTTGTAATCGTAGAAGTTTGAAGCATTAGAGTTTCATCATCTTTAATTTTTGTATTAACTATGTTTTCAATATGCTTTATAAGACTTTTGCTATCTTCACCTTTCTTAATCATATTTCTAATAGTTAATAATTGATTCTTATTTTCATGATTAGTAATTTTTAACCTTGTAACATTTTGTTCCAGTTCTTTCAATGTTGTATTTGTCATATTATATTTATTACTTATTTTAATATATCTGTTCTTTTGTTCTAACATTTTAAATACTATGAATGAATATATTATGATAAATGAACTATTTATTATTAACATATATTTTGAATTCATTCTATAATATTGCGATGCTGCATAAAAATTAGTCATCACTATAACAACACTTAGAACTAATACTAATGTTTTAGTAGAAATATTATCTGTTGTTCCTACTAAAAACTTATATAACTTTTTGACACATTTTAATCTAATTAAGAATAGCGACAATAAAAATACAATAATATTAATACCTATTGTTCCATAACACATACTCATCAAATCATTTGATGTCAAACTAAATATAAAATTTGCTATTATTAATAATATTGATTCACTTATAAAAACTATAAATTGTGTAATTAAAGGAGCTATAATTATTTCATTTATTTTTTTCTTAAATATAAAATAATTTGATAATACTAATGCAAATGTTACTGTAAATACTTTAACAAAATTGTTAACAAATATATGGTTAAATGACGTAAATATTATTAAGATTATTAAAACTGAACTGAACCCCAAAAGTTGGACAGTTTATAATTAGTTTCTAATTAGAGGATTG
>ERZ826242.1959-NODE-1959-length-19632-cov-3.576493_pt1 | contig 19632 bp, 17 predicted proteins | sample MGYA00519871_ERZ826242 | MGnify/ENA primary metagenome ERZ826242 (study PRJEB31778, sample SAMEA3449226) | human gut metagenome | biome: human gut; feature: human-associated habitat; material: faeces | place: United Kingdom | collected 2010/2012 ...
GGTTGAGATCGACGCCCAGGATTATGATATGCGGATCAATATTTTCTGCAGCTGCGCGGAGAACGGGCAGCAGGAGCTGGGGCAGGAATATCTGCAGGCCGTGCTGGATGGAGAGGATGAGAATCTCAGCAGCTATAACAGAGGGCGCATGTATTATTATCTGGGAGATTTTTCTTTGTTTTCCGAAGGGCGGGCAATGGGAACCATCACAGGGGCAATGGTCAATCTGCTCATAGCAATGGGAATAAGACAGGTGATATGTCGGCGAAGGGTTATGGAAACACAGAACTATTACTTTATGATTCTTGTATTAGCCGGAAATATTGTCTGGATATATGCTCTTGAGAGTGTATCCGGCGAAAATTCGCCAAAAACAGTATTATCACTGGCTATTATGATCGTTGTAGATCTTGGAATGTTCTATTTGTATGACCGTTTGGGAGAAGCTTATCAGGATAAAATGCAGCAACGGCTTTTAAAGGAACATATGATGGCCTATCAGGAGCAGATGCATATCATGCAGCAGAATCAGAAAAAGCTGGATTCTTTGCGGCATGACATGAAAAACCATATGTATCTTCTGCAGACATATCTTAATGAAGGAAGGTATGATAAGGCACAGGAATATGTAAATAAAATGAGTGAGCATTTGCAGACGGAGCATAAGTATGTGAATACGGGGAATCTGGAACTGGATATGATTTTGAATCATAAACTGGCAAAAGCGGAGGCAATGTCCTGTCAGATTCAGTCGCAGATCGTGATTCCGTGCCAGTTGCCAGTGGATGGATATGACTGGAATGTTTTGTTTGGAAATCTGTTGGACAATGCAATTGAGGCAATGGAGCAGATAAAAGATCGTTTTTTGGGGATTCGGATACAATATGACAGGGGAATTCTGGGTATACAGGTGAAAAATACGTTTGATGGAAAAGTCAATAAACAGGGAGAACGTTTACTGACAAGGAAGAAACAACAGGCATTGCATGGAATCGGTATGCAGAATATTTCGGATGTTGTAGACAAATACGGGGGATGGAAATCTATAAATATCGATGAAAATATATTTGAGGTTCAGATTGTGTTATATCTTTGAAAAAATCCCATGGTGTATGCTATGGGATTTTTAATGCAGATTTTGACGAAAATCAAACCAATTTTAACATGCAGAAAGAATAATGGGAAAAATGAAGTATAGTATACACAAAGGAGGTGAGAGGTATGAAAAAAATTTTGATGAGGTTTATTTATTGGATATTAATGGAGGAGGCAAAAATAACGGTAAATACTACATGCTTTGGACCATATTATCAAGGGAAAATAGATAAACAGTTGGATATTTTAAAAAAATATAATGAAAAATAAGCTATTTAAACAATTACGTCAAATGAATCTAATGAATGATAATAATGGTAAGATTCTTGAGACTGGATTAGAACGTTTGAAAAGTAATATTTTAATATTTTTATTTGTGCTGATTGTTTCAACATATATGGGAAATATTGTAATTGGAATTTTATTTGAAATTAATTATTCCATATTGCGAATATATGCTGGTGGATATCATGCAAAAACACGAAATAAATGTATGATTCTTACTTATACAAGCAAAATTTTATGCTTGTGGGTTTGTTTTGAAGTCTCGATAGGAGATAAGATAATGAGGGATTTACTTTGTGTTGTTACCACAGTAATTATCTGTATTGCTCCAGTGGAAAATGAAAATAGACCCTTGAATAAAATAGAATTTATACATTTTCAACTGATAACAAAAAGAATTACTATTATTGAAAGTTGTAGTGTTTTATGCCTGATATATTTTGAAAAATGCTTACATGCAAAAACAATTATGGTTGCAATGTGTTTAAATGCAGTCGGGATAATTGCTGGAAAAGGATTGAAGAACAAGGAAAATGGTTTAAAAAATATTTATGGGGGCATGTATGAGAAAAAATAGAATGAAAAAAATTTTAGTGATGTGTGTTATTATTAATATTTTATTCTGTGCAGAAGTTGAATCTGTATTGGCATATCCAGCACAATGTTCTATTTCTGTGACACGAAGGGAACAACAGGAAACGAATTGGTGCTGGGCAGCTGTATCGCAAATGATAGGAGCACATTATTATGGTTTATTAACACAGCGACAAATAGTAATAAATGTGTTGGGGGCAGAATATAATCAAGGTGCATCAGATGCTCAAGTAAGACAGGCAATTGCTTTTGCTATAAACAATAAATATAATGTAACCACAAGGAACAGTTTATCGTATGAAAAGATACAAAAATATATTTCAACATCGAAACTAATGGGAATAAAGATGGTGTGGAATTCAGGAGGAGCACATGCATTAGTACTTAGTGGTTATTCAGCAGATGGAAAAGTGACGTTGGTTGATCCAGCAGCAAATGCAGGCATTGAACGATATTCTTATAGTTCATTAGTTGCGGGAACGACAATACAGTCGGGATCAGGAAGATATACAAAGACATGGACATTGGATTAGGGGGGGATGGCTATGAAAAATATTTTAAAAATAATGCTTATGATGATTACAATTTTTACGATAGCAGGTTCTGCTGTCTATGCCGCGGAAATACCGGTTTCAGATCAGGATCAGTTAATAACGAGCAACGATTGGACAGAAATCAGTAATTTACAGGATGAAATGAAAAAAGAAGAGCCGGATGCAACCATCGATTATGACAAGGCATTAAAAGTATATGTGGATTGTAATCTTATAAAATTGCAGACGGCAGATACGAAAAAACTCACAAGTGCTCTGGAAAGTGCAAATTATGTATGGGTCATTCCTTTTAAAATGGAAAAGACATATGGAATGTTTACCGTAGCCAAAGGACTTCCATTGCGTGAAGAAGCAAAGTCTGTATTGACAAAAGCAGAACAGGAAGAAGTAAAAAATCATGCCGGAAAATGGATGATTACAGAGATAGCAGAACATACAGTGGAACCTTACTATGATATACTTCTGGAAAAACGGGAGGCATTATCGGACTGTACGAGGGTAGTACTGGTGGGAAGTCAACCGGGAATGAGACAGCCGGTTGCACTTGGGATGGATGATGAAACAGCACGTATCTGGATTTCCTTAGGGTATCAGTATCCGGTTATGGAGAAAATTCCGGAAACTCAAAATGTGGAAAGCGGTGTCTATTCATTTGATTCTGTAGCGGAGATTTCAGATACTTATATTGAAGATTCTGAGGTAAGTACAGGAGTTGGAGTACAGAGCAGAAGTTCGATGAAATATGTGGCTGGCATTGGAATTGTATTGATAGGAGGTATTTTAATTCTTAGTGTTTTAAAGAAAAAGAAAATAAGAATAAAATTCTTTTAAATGATACAAACTAATATATTGAGGAAAATAGAGGGGGAAGCAGTTATTTGAAACATTGGATGAAGAATTTATACAGGGTATGTTTATAGAAAATACAAATAAAGATAAGGTTAAAATTTCTGGAATTGTAACAATGAAATTTTGAAGTAATAAAAAGGAGGAAGTTATTATGGGAAAGTACCCTCAATCAGCTTTTTTAAAATGGGAATGTGGTCCAACTGAAAATACGGCCTATCTTTCCATTGATTATGAAGGAGGTAAATTAAATATGGGAGCAGTTGTTTCTGGTACACCTATTATAGGAACTGCATGTGCTATAACTGTAAAAGCAAGAAATTTTGAGTATAAAACAGGAGGAAATGAAGTACAATTGCGAGTTAATGGAGGAAATTTTGACGTAACACAAATAATACCAGTTACACCTGCTGAAAAATATAAGGGGAAGACATTGGAGTTTTTTGTTGGTTTAACTGCACATAAGGACAGTGTTATATATGCGAAAGTAGGATGGTAAAATACAGGATGTATTTGGAGGATTATGAATGAAGAGAATCAGTTTGTACTTATTAATTTTTACAATGCTATATTGCGTGTGGAAAAAATTCTGATGCAAAATCAAACAGTAGAGACGATGATGGCAGAAAAGAACAAAAGATAATCATATCATCAATTCAGGTTGCTTCAAATACGAAGGTTATGCGTGCAAAGGTGTTCCTTCCGAACGTAAAATCTTTGGAAGGAACAAATTATTGGTTAGGTGGGTTAGATACTACCAGTAAGGTGGATATAATAGATACAGGTGATGGTATTCAGATCAATGTATGCGGCTTTTATTCCGATGATACTGCGTGGAAAAATCCGAAAGTATATAAGGGATTTCAATCACCGGATAATTCAAATACGCCATTAAAAAATGTTTTGGTTAAGGGAAAAGTTGTTCCAATGAAGGAGAAGATGTTAAAAGCGGATGTTAAGAAAACAAAAAAAACAATCCCTGTTGAAATTACACCTTATACGGTTAGTATTTGTCCCGTCAATGACTGGAGAGAAAAAGGGTGTTTTTATCATGTAGTTGCAACAACAAAAGACGGAAAGCAATATTCCATAGGAGAGTTACCTCTTACCGATGACAGAAAAGGAACTGAAAAAAAGAAACATCCTTTCATGGATGGTACAGATCTTGAAGAGCTTGGAGATGGCTATGCATCTGCAAGTGAAATGAAATATTGTGGGGCTCGTTATATTTTCAATCAGAAGATTGATATCACACAGATAGAACAGATAGAAATAATAAAATATAAAATCAGCAGATGATATAGGTATAAAAACAGGTCATAAATTTGTTGACGCTGACAGGAAACCATGTTAGGATGATGGCAGAGACTATCAATGAAGTGACAGGGGAATGAGTTTTTGACTCATCCCCCTGTTCTGATTATCAGGAGAAATGGATGAAAAAGAACAAGCAGATGAAACCAGACAATGTAGCAAAACGTCTATGGGCATTTTTTATCGTGCTCACCATGTGTATTACCGTGCAGCCTGTCGTGCCGGTAAAGGCGCAGGAGGCTGTGCAGACAGCGGCAAGAACGATCTATACGGAATTTAAAGATGGAAATTCTACCCATTCCGGAGATGGAAGCTATGGAAATCCCTACAATTTATTTGAGGATGCCTATGCGGCTGCCGGCAATGGGGATGAAATCTCAATTTTGGGAAGTGGTGCTTTTTTAAATGCCGAGGCTGCGGAACCGTTTATTTTTGATAAAAGCGTGACCGTCAACGGAAATGGAAATACTTTTTCCAACCGTAAGGGGGGATTTATCCTGAATACGGATGTGACATTTAAAAACATTACGCTGCGGTTTTCCAATCGTCTGCACGATGCAATTTTTGCAAATGGGCATAAACTTGTTCTTGAGAATGTTACGTGCGACAGCGGATTCCGCTATGTAGATATCTTTGGCGGATCCCTTTATGAGAATGGAAAGAATATGGGGAATCATCCGGGATCAGAGGCACAGATTCTGATTACGGGTGGTGGTACCAATCTGGGGAATATTTATGCCGGTTCCATGAACGGAACATATGACGGTAAGACACAGATCGTGCTTGCGCACGTTTCCGGTACGCAAAATGGGGAAATCTATGCATCCGGTGCCCTTGAACCATATGTAAATCAGGATGACTGGTTTTCCACGCAGGAGCCGGATCCACCGGCAGCGGATGGACAATATACGGTTTCCGGCGATGTGGAAATTTCACTTACCGGTTCCGATACGAAACAGGTGTACGGAGTATCTGAAAATCACGCAGGGAAGACATTTCTGACCATAGATACCGACCAGTCCTATACCGGAATTCCAGGTATAAGCAAAGTAGGAAACCTCACAGTAAAGGGCGGTGGAACATTTGCACCGGCAGCGTTGGACAGCTGTACGGTCAGGCTGGAAGGGGCAAGTGCGATTGATCTTTCCCAGATGGAAACTCCACAGGTACATTCGATTGTGAGTGCGGATTCAGCAGGAAACCGACTGATCTTAGGAAAAGAACAGAAGCTGAATGTTACAGATACCATTACGGGTGCACTTACATTTGAAACCCTGAATGGAAGAAATGGAAAATCCGGAATTGCGGAGTATGGTCACACCTATCTGGAACTTGGAAGGGCTGCGGATACGGCGGTTTCTTTTACACCGACAGACGGACAGGCGGGAATGACACTGGAACGGACATCGTCTGGAAACGGAGAAATCTGGAAAACCAGTGAGTTGTCAGGGAATGAACCGGTTGCAGTAAAAAATATGACCATAAAAAATCCGGTAATTACCACAACGGTTTCAGAGATTTCTGGAAGTGGAAAGTCATATCTGGCAGACGTGAGCTGGCCGGATGAAACAGAGGAGACATTTAAAGATTTAGCCTGTGTTCCGTTACAATATGAAGTGACATTTAATGGGAAAACACTTTCTTCAGAGAATGATGAAGGTAGTTTTATTTGTATTCCGGATTTTAATTTGATGTTCGAAACGGGAATAGAGGAGAATGCGATCACACTAATGTGCTATCGCACGGCTAATAGTTCTACGGTAAAACCGGGAACCTACTACATCACAATCCGTCCATTTTCAGCAGATGAACAAATTGAGCAGAAGGTAGTTCTGATTGTAAACAAAGATCCGGATACATCCAGTTCGACGGTTACTTCACAGAAAACAACCACTACGATAAATGGATTACCATCGGCCGTGTTCATGCAGGATGAACTGAATCTTACCGTGCAGACGGTCTATACAGATAGCAGCTTACAGGGACAGAACGTGCCATCTGCTGGTTTTTCGATATACATTAACCAGACCCCTTATGAAGTATCCGGCATCACGCTTCAAAACGGAGTGGCAGCCATAAAGATTCCGGTTTCAGAGGCAAACGGATTTCATATGGGAGAAAATGCAATTACAGTTTTTTATGCAGGAGCAGCCAATGAAAACTACAGGGCACTTCCTTCCCAGGCAAACGAAACCGTGACGGTAAATCCAATTGCCGTAAAGATGCAGTATGATACCATCCAGCAGACAGCTGCATACACAGGGCTGAAACAGAGCTGCTTTGTTTCCACGGTAAATGTAGTCCGAACGGACAACGGAAAGACGGTAGATTCGCAGGTAAAGCCTGAAGTTTTCTATCGGCAGGATGGGAAAAATGTTGTTCCGGTGCAGCCGGGCAGTTATGATGTCTGGTTTAAAGTGGATAGAAACCAGTACGATGTGGAGGAAAAAGTCGGAACCTTTACCATTACAGCGGCGAAACCATCGATTCGTCTTACGGCAGAGACAGAAAACGGTAATTCCGTACATCTGTATGCAAAGGTAGATGGAGTCCGAAATGGCAGTATTCCGCTTGGTTCGATTTCTTTTTATCAGGACGGAACCATAATAAAGGCACAGGAAAAACTCGTATATGGGGAAGCCGATACGGTTGTATCAGGCTTAAAACGTGGCGGTTCTTATCAGTTTAAGGCAGTATATGAGCCGGATGATAAGGATGGACAGACTTATTACGAAACGGTGACAAGTGAAGCCGTGACCGTTACAATCAAAGAGGACAGTTCCACCGGAGGCAGTGGAACAATCGGAGGCGGCTCATCTTCTGGAGGCGGTGGAACGACTGGAGGCGGCTCATCTTCCGGAGGAAGTTCTGGTGGCGGAAATACTTCGGGTGGTAACACAGCCGGAGGGGGAACACCGTCCAACGGAAACAAAACCGATGTAGAAACTCCGTCTGACGGAAATACAGCTGGTACACAAACACCGTCCGATGGAAACGCGGCCGGACAAAATATACCAACCGTGACCGTTACCGGAACCCGGAAAAATAAAGCCATCAAAACAACGGTGACCGCTGATCTGATAAAACAAACCATGGAAGAAAATAATGGAAAACACACAGATGTGACGATCCGGGTCACCGATCCGGCTGGCAACATAAGCTATACACTGATCGTAAATACAGCAGACATACAGACCGGAAACAAGCTGTATGTGTGTGCAAAAGATCAAAAGACAGGTGCCTATGTCCTTGTAAACGACAAGAGTTATACGGTTACAAAAGCCGGAAATGTGAATTTTTCAGCAGATTCCAATAAGAATTACGTCCTTATGGATCAGAAAGATATGGATCAGGTCACAACGAAAATATTAAAAACGGTTACATTGAAGAATAAAACCGTTCAGGTGAAGAAGGGAAAACAAAAGAAGGTTTCTCTGGCAGCCACCTTAAATATGGACAATGTAAAAAGCATTTCTTATCAGAGCAATAACAAAAAAATTGCATCTGTAAACAAGAAGGGTACCATAAAATCGAACAAAAAAGGAACTGCGTCCATTCGCGTGACAGTAACCTTAAACAATGGAAAGACCAAAGTTTTAAAATTAAAAGTCAAAGTCAAATAGCAGATGCAGGAAAAGACAAAACCCCGGAAATAAATATCCGGGGTTTTTGTTTTACCTAGAGAGAAAGTGCACACTGATCAATTTTTTCCAGTTCCTCCTCCGTAAACGGAGCAGAGTTTAACACTTTCAGATTTTCAAGAATCTGTGCCGGGCGGGAAGCTCCGATCAGAACGGAAGTGACCACACCGTCACGGATGACCCATTTGAGTGCCATCTGTGCGAGGCTTTCACCACGGGCAGCCGCAATCTCATTCAGACTCCGGATACTGTTCAGCCGCTTTTCATCGAACTGGTCGGCATGCAGAAAACGTCCGTCGGTATTGACACGGCTGTCCTTTGGAATGCCGTGCAGATAACGGTCGGTCAGCATACCCTGTGCGAGCGGGCTGAAAGAAATAATTCCTTTCTTCCCATCTGCTGCGGCCTGTTTTAAACCGTTTTCTTCAATGGTACGGTTAAAGATATTGTAGGAATTCTGGTTGATAATAAATGGGCAGTGCAGATCTTCTAAGATGGCAGCTGCGCGTCTCATGGTTTCTCCATCGTAGTTGGACAGACCGACATACAGTGCTTTTCCGCTTCGCACGATCTGGTCGAGTGCACCCATGGTTTCTTCCAGCGGCGTATCCGGATCCATGCGGTGGTGATAGAAAATATCCACATAGTCCAGACCGAGCCGTTTTAAGCTCTGGTCAAGGCTGGCAATCAGGTACTTGCGGCTGCCCCAGTTTCCATAAGGTCCCGGCCACATGTCAAAACCGGCTTTGGAACTGATGATCAGTTCATCGCGGTAGGAAGAAAGCTCTTCCCGAAGGATCTTCCCGAGATTTTCCTCCGCACTGCCCGGCTGCGGTCCATAGTTGTTTGCCAGATCAAAATGTGTGATCCCGTGGTCAAATGCCGTAAAGCACATCTGTCTCATATTTTCATAAACACCGGTATCTCCGAAATTGTGCCAGAAGCCCAAAGATACTTCCGGCAGCATCAGTCCGCTGTCGCCGCAGCGGTGGTATTTCATGGTTTCGTAACGTGATTCATTTGCGTGATACATAAGAAATCCTCCTTAGTTTGTAAAAAATTTATCATAAATGCCAAATCCAAAGATAAAAAGCACGATCAGCGGCAGAATATAGGTAATGTAGCTGCGCATCCAGTTTTTAATTTTTAATCCTTTTCCGGTATTGGCTTCGGTTGTGTAGTTTTTCCAGCCCCAGCCGTAGCGGCTTGTGCAAAACAGCAGATATATCAGGGAACCGAGAGGCAGGAACAGGTTGCTTACCAGAAAATCTTCCAGGTCAAGCACAGACCCGCCAAAGATTGAAAAACCTTTCCAGTTCCATACATTGTATCCGAGTACACATGGCAGGGAGAGTACAATGATCAGTACCAGATTAACGGCACAGGATTTCTGGCGGCTGCATCCGGTCAGTTCCATACCGCAGGAGATGATGTTCTCAAATACTGCCAGGATTGTGGAAAACGCTGCAAAAAACATAAACAAAAAGAACAGGCTTCCCCAGAGTCTGCCAAGCGGAATATGGTTAAAAATATTCGGCAGGGTGATAAAAATCAGGCTTGGTCCGGAAGTCTGGTCAACATGGAACGTAAAGCATGCCGGAAAAATGATAAGTCCGGAGGTGATAGCAACAAACGTATCCAGAATGGCAATATTTACCGATTCACCAAGCAGAGAGCGTTCCTTTCCGATATAACTTCCCCAAATTGCCATCGCGCCGATTCCAAGGCTTAACGTGAAAAATGCCTGGTTCATGGCACCCGTAATGGTTTTTGCAATACCGATCTGTTTCATCCGTTCAAAGTCCGGGATCAGATAAAAGGCAAGGCCTTCTTTTGCACCATCCATAAAAAAGCTGTTGACCGCCAGAATGATCATGATGATAAGCAAAGAAGTCATCATGATCTTTGTTACTTTTTCCAGACCGTTCTGCAGTCCACGGGAGCAGACAAATACGCCGGCGCAAACAACTACCACCATCCAGAAGCCCATGGTCAGAGGTTTGCTCAGCATTGTGGTAAACTGTCCGGATACACCGTCGGCATCCAGTCCCTGAAACTGTCCGGTGACCGTCATATAAAAATAATGAAGCATCCAGCCGGTGACCGTTGTATAAAACATCATAAGAAGATAGCAGCCGATCAATGTGATAATCCCGTGGATATGCCATTTCTGTCCGGGTTTTTCCAGTGCCTGGTAGGCTTTGACCGGACTTTTCTGGCTGGCACGCCCAACCGCAAATTCCATCGTCATGATCGGGAGTCCGAGAATAATCAGAAACAACAGATAAAACAGCACAAAGGCACCGCCTCCGCCCTGTCCGGCAGTGTATGGAAATTTCCATACGTTTCCGATTCCGATCGCACATCCGGCTGACAGGAGAATGAATCCCAGACGGGATTTTAATTTTTCTCGTTCTTCCATAAAATAATCCACCTTTTTGTAAACATTGTATAAAATACAAACGAAATTATACAATCTGTTGTGAGAAGTTTCAACCCTTTTTGACGAAATTTTACCAGGTATGTGTTGTATTTTTTTACAGATACTAGAGGAGAAGATTGCGGAGTTTTCATGTTCTGTAATCGTCAGAATTATATCAGGAAAGAAAGAGGGTTAAACCATGGTTTTAACAGAAAAAGAGATGGCAACAATTGAGGATCTGCACACACAGGAACTTTCCTGCGTGGAGAAGTACAAACGTTACGGACAGGAAGCAAAGGACCCGGTGCTTCGGGATTTATTCGCTGATCTTGAAAAGAAAGAGCAAAAGCATGTGGAGTCTCTGGAACAGGTCATGAAAGGCAGCGTCCCATCCTGTAACGTCAATGACAGGGATGGAAAGATGTATGAGCCAAAGGCAACATATGATTTCATGACCAATCCGGAAGATAAGAAAAACGATAATTTCCTTGCCACAGACAGCATTGGTTCTGAAAAAATGGTGTCCGGAACGTATAATACCGATGTGTTTGCATTCGGGGATTCCGATGTGCGCAAACTTCTGGCAGATATCCAGGTGGAAGAACAAAACCACGCGGAGATGCTCTATAAATATAAAACCGTAAACGGCATGGCATAGCCGGCATGTGGAGTGGATGTCCCAAAGCATCCACTCTTTTTGTTTTTACAAAAGGATTACAGAAAACGGATAGTGCATCTTACATAACCCGTTTATTATAAATCCTGTAATAAATCTTACAGATTTCACAAGGAGAACAAAAGAATTATGAGAAAAAATGTGATGAAACTTACAGCAGGAGTTCTCTCCACCGCTGTATTGGCAGGAATGTTTGCCACTGGTATCCCGACAAAGATTGCAGCAGCAACGGAACACTGGAATGATGCTTCCCGGGAATCTACAGACTGGAGTAACTGGAAAAAGAACTGGGCTGCTTATAGCAGTGAGTATGAACATGTATCGCTGACTCCGGGTGCGGATGAGACAAAATTAAATTATGCATGGTACAGCAAAACGGCTGAGACTCCAAAGGTGAGAATCTCTACCAGACAGAATATGGATGGTGCGACAGAGTTCACCGGAGCGCAGACCGAAGCTGTGACCATAGATACCACAAAATATTTTTCCAATAAAGTAACCGTAAGCGGGCTCAAAGAAAATACCAGCTATTATTATCAGGTATTTCAGGATGGAAAGTGGCAGGATACACAAAACTATACCACACAGGCGTTTGATGAATTTTCTTTCCTGTATGTCGGGGATCCGCAGATCGGTGCTTCGAAAGGTCAGACCAGCAGTGAGAGTGAAAAGATGGAAAATGCAGGAAATGTTGTAACTTCTGCACCGGAAAAAAATCTTGCAGCAAGAAATGACAGCTATAACTGGAACAACGTATTAAATGAAGCACTCGAGGATCATTCCGATGTAAGTTTTCTTGTGTCCGCAGGAGATCAGGTGAACTACGGAAGCAACGAGCGGGAATATGCAGGATATCTTGGGGCAGAGGCACTGACTTCCCTTCCGGTAGCAACGACCATTGGTAACCACGACAGTGTTTCGAATCAGTACAGCCTGCATTTTAATAATCCAAATGCTTTTTCCGATACCGATACCAATTATGTACAGGGAAAGACAAAGGCAGGAACCGATTACTATTATCGTTATGGAAATGTCCTGTTCATTGTTCTTGATACAAACAACTATAACTGTGCAACGCATGAGAATGTTATGAAAAAAGCAATCAATGAGAATAAAGATGCCAAATGGCGTATTGTGGTATTCCATCAGGATATTTACGGCAGTGGTTACGACCATTCCGATTCCGATGGTATGGTGCTTCGTACACAGCTTACTCCACTGATGGATAAGTATAAGATTGATGTGGTGATGCAGGGACATGATCATACCTATTCCAGAACCTTCCAGCTTGAGGGGGATGGAAAGGATCATACTTCTTACAGCACTTATGGATACAAATCTGTAGAGGAAGCTGAAAAAGACAGTGATTATCAGGCACAGAATAACTGCTATGAAATCGTAAACAAGACCGTTGGCGGAACCGTTACCAATCCGGAAGGAACCGTATATTTAGAGGCAAACTCTGCAACAGGCTCAAAATTCTATAACCTGATTGCTTCCAAACAGGACTTCATTTCTGAGAGAAGCCAGACCTGGACACCAACCTATTCCGTCGTAAAAGTAACGGACAAAAAGTTTTCTGTAACAACTTATGATGCAACGACCAGAAAACAGTTACAGGGATCTACTACATATACGATCGTAAAAGATGCGGTAAAGCAGACCATTCAGGCGAAGAACTCTTACAAAAAAACCGTAGGAGACAAAGCCTTTTCCTTAAATGCAAAAGCAAAAACACCGCTTACCTATACCTCTTCCGACAAAAAGATTGCAACTATTGATAAGAACGGAAAAGTTACCGTAAAAAAGGCCGGAAAGGTTACAATTACGGTGAAGGCAGCAGCAACCAGCCAGTATCAGGCAGCAGGAAAAACAATTACGATTACTGTTACAAAGAAAGCAGTAAAGAAAGCAGCTAAATAATAATGAAGAAAAACTGGAAAAAAGTTTTAGTGGGAACCCTTTGTCTGGTGGGGTTCCTACTGTTATTAGTCAAAGGAAACCAGTTCGAAAAAGTATCCCTGATTTCCACGGAAGGGCAAAGCTATGAGAAAGCAGTCGTGACAAAGATCACGAAAGATAATCTGGCAGAAGATGGAAACCGATACGGGACACAGGAGGTGCGCGTACAGGTTAAATCCGGAGCATATGCAGGGGAAGAGCTTGATGCCGTCAATCCAAGCGGTTCCTTGTTTGGCATGGAGAACTGTGAAGTTGGTTCGCGCGTAATTGTCATTGTCAGTTCCACAGATGATAATGCTGTCGTTACGGTATACAGCAAAGACCGTACTATGGCAATTTATCTGTTTGTACTTTTTTTCTGTCTGGTGATATGTATTATAGGTGGGAAAAAAGGAGTCAAAGCCATTGCAAGTCTGGCATTTACCGGTGTGTGTATTGTTTATCTGATGTTTCCGCTGATGTACCGGGGTATTTCACCGATCGGTATTACCATTGTTGTTGTCATTCTCTCGACATTGCTGACCCTGTGGCTTTTGGGCGGAGTCTCTAAAAAGACGGTATCTGCAGTGGTGGGAACGGTCAGCGGTGTGGTTGTGGCAGCCGTAGCCGCAGTTGTGTTTGGAAAAGCCGCAGGCATTACCGGGTATAATGTGTCTGATATCGAAACGTTGAATTATGTGGCACAGAATACACACATAAAAATAGGACAGCTTCTGTTTTCGGGAATCATTATAGCCGCACTTGGGGCAACCATGGATGTTGGCATGTCAATTGCATCCACGATTCAGGAACTGCACGAACGCAGTCCGCAGCTGGGGACAAAAGAGTTGTTTGTGTCGGGAATCCGTGTGGGGCGCGATATGATGGGAACCATGGCAAATACACTGATTTTTGCCTATGTCGGTGGTTCGTTGTCTACGCTCGTTGTCAATTATGCATACAATCTGAGTTATAATCAGCTGATCAATTCTTATGTAATCGGAACAGAAATCATGCAGGGACTTTCGGGAACTCTTGGGGTTGTGCTGACCGTACCGATTACCGCAGCTGTAGCGGCAGTGCTTATCGGAAAGAAAAAGATAGTAAAAGAACCATTGATGCAGGACATTTATGATGGCTCAGATGATTATGAAGAACCGGAAACAGACGGTGAATACGGGGAAGATGTTTAAATGGGACATATGTGAAAAAAGTTATGAGATATGTCCCGAACCTAAAAGAAAGTGGGACATATGTGAAAAAAGTATGTGATATGTCCCAAAAGAATAGAGATGAGGGACATATATCAAGAAAGTATATGAATATGTCCCGATGGCGGTGATAAGTGGGACATAGTTGGAAAAATATATCATATATGTCCCAACACACGATGCAAGTGGGACATAATCAATCTTTTATTTTCTATATGTCCACTATCAATTTGGAAAGTGATAGAATACTTGATTTTTTTAAAAAACACATGCAAATCTGTTTGTTAAAAAATGGTCTGGAAAATTCAATTCCGAAACAATCCCAGCGTATTAAAAATATATTGACATTTACGAACTTTACGCTATAATAGAATCAAACATATGAACAAATGCTCATATGAAAGAATGATAAAATGAAAAAGGAAAGTATGGAGGAAACCGACGATGAAGAAAACTTACAAAATTGATGTGGATTGTGCAAACTGTGCAAATAAAATGGAGGAAGCTGCAAAAGCTACTACCGGAGTAAAGGATGCAACTGTAAATTTCATGACACTGAAGATGAACGTAGAATTTGAAGAGGGTGCAGATGCAAAAGCGGTTATGCAGGATGTGTTAAAGAATTGTAAGAAAGTGGAAGATGATTGTGAGATCTTTCTTTAAATCCGGCTTTTTCCATAGGTATCAGTCAGATTGGAGGACACCATGAATAAAAAGCAGAAAAAAGTATTGAAACGAATTATTGTGGCAGCAGTGCTTCTGGTTATCATCGGGATTGCAGGAAGCGTTGTTTCCATACCAAAGTGGCTGGAGTTTCTTTTCTATCTGGTTCCGTATTTTGTGATCGGTTATGATATTCTGCGGAAAGCCTGGAAGGGAATCTGCAACAGGCAGATGTTTGATGAAAATTTTCTGATGGCAGTGGCAACCATCGGAGCGATCGCCCTCGGTGATTACAAAGAGGGCGTTGCAGTTATGCTGTTTTATCAGATCGGAGAGCTGTTCCAGAGTTATGCAGTCGGTAAGAGCCGCCGGAATATCAGTGATCTGATGGATATCCGGCCGGATTATGCAAATATTGAAACAGACGGTCAGATGGAAAAAGTAGACCCGGATGAGGTGGAGATCGGCACGGTGATTATTGTACAGCCGGGCGAAAAAGTTCCAATCGATGGTGTGGTTGTGGAAGGACATTCTTCCCTGAATACCAGTGCACTGACGGGAGAGAGTGTTCCGCGGGAAGTCGCTGTGGGAGAGGAAATCATCAGTGGATGTATCAATATTTCCGGACTGTTAAAGATCCGCACCACAAAAGAGTTTGGAGAGTCTACGGTTTCTAAGATTCTTGATCTGGTGGAGAATGCAAGTTCCAAGAAATCACGTTCCGAGAATTTTATTTCCAGATTTGCACATTATTATACACCGGCAGTCTGCTACGGCGCGCTGGCACTGGCAATACTGCCACCGCTTGTCCGCATGCTGTTTATGGGGCTTCCGGCAGACTGGGGCATCTGGATTTACCGTGCACTGACATTTCTGGTTATCAGCTGCCCGTGTGCGCTGGTCATCAGTATTCCACTCAGCTTTTTTGCAGGAATCGGAGGTGCCAGTGCAGAGGGTGTTCTGGTAAAGGGTTCCAACTATCTGGAAACACTTGCGGGAACGCGCACGGTTGTCTTTGATAAGACAGGGACAATTACGCAGGGGGTATTTGAAGTCTGCGGAATTCATGGAACAAACTGTGCATCCGGCAGCTGTCCGGTTGTGTCCGGACATCCGGTATATACGAAGGAGGAAGAACAGCTGCTGGAATACGCGGCACTGGCAGAGTGCCACAGCACACATCCGATCAGTGTCAGCCTGCAGAAAGCCTATGGCAGGAAACTGGATGTGGACCGGGTCACAGATGTACAGGAAATCGGTGGACACGGTGTGATCGCGACGGTAGACGGACACAGGGTTGCAGCAGGAAATGACAAACTCATGAAAAAAGAAAAAATTGCGTACCGCAACTGTAGCTGTACCGGTACAATCGTACATCTGGCAGTCGATGGTGTCTATGCCGGTCATATACTGATTTCAGATATGATTAAGCCGAATGCGGCGGCTGCCATGCAGGCACTGAAAAATTCCGGTGTGCACCGGCTGGTAATGCTGACGGGTGATGATGACCGTGTAGCACAGCAGGTAGCAGGGGAGGTTGGAATCACGGAAGTACATTCCCAGCTGCTTCCGGCAGATAAAGTTTCCGAAGTGGAAAAACTGTTGCAGACCAGGGAAGAAAAGAGTACCGTTGCCTTTGTCGGGGATGGCATCAATGATGCACCTGTGCTTTCCCGTGTTGATGTTGGAATCGCTATGGGAGCACTTGGATCGGATGCGGCGATTGAGGCAGCAGATGTGGTACTGATGGATGATGATCCGCTCAAGATTGCGAAAGCAATCCGTATCGCAAGAAAGTGCCTGCGGATTGTATATGAAAATATCTGTTTTGCAATCGGGATTAAACTGCTCTGCCTGTTTTTGGTAACGATAGGTATTGCAAATATGTGGATGGGAATTTTTGCAGATGTCGGTGTTATGGTGATTGCTGTGCTGAATGCAATCCGCGCACTTTTTGTAAAAAAATTATAGGGTATAATTCTGCCGGAAATGTTCCGGTGGAGAGGAGGAACTTCATGGAAAAAGAAAAGATTGAATGCTGTAGTGAAAATCAGGTACATCCGGATCTGCTAAAGATCGTGAACGACACGATGCCAGAAGAAACGGAACTGTATGATCTTGCAGAATTATTTAAAGTGTTTGGAGATTCCACCCGTATCCGCATCCTGTTTGTCCTGTTTGAAGCAGAGGTGTGTGTCTGTGATCTTGCAGCGGCATTGTCAATGACACAGTCTGCAATTTCCCACCAGCTTCGGATTTTAAAACAGAATAAGTTAGTCAAATGCCGCAGGGAGGGAAAATCTGTTTTTTATTCCCTGGCAGATGACCACGTCCGGTCAATCATTGCACAGGGCAGGGAGCATATTGAGGAAGATGTAATATAAGGATGATACCATATGGGAGAAAAGGACATTCGCGGTGGATGTCCTTTTTTCGTACAGACGGATCTTAATATTTATTTAAGTTTCTTTAAAGATAGCCTTTTTTGGATATGAAACTGCTATAATAAAGGTGCAGTAGAAAAATACATCAATTAAAATATGAGGTAAATACATATGGAAACTTATGAAAGCGTAAAAAGTAATCCGGTGCAGCCGGAGCAGAAAGAAAAGAAAAAAGGCGGTGCATGGAAAGGGATTGTAGCGGTGATTCTTGCGGCAGGCGTTGTGGGAAGTACCACGATTTCTGCGTTTAATCTGGTGACTTTAAAATCCTATATTGCAGAGCAGAAAAAGGAAGAAAATCCTGAGACTACCGAGGATTACGTAAAGATCGCAGATAATTATGAGATCAAACCTACCACAAATATTTCGGATGCCTACAAATCCGGCGATACTTCAAAGCTGACAGACAAAGAAAAAGAAACCCTTGATATGGCAAAAAAAGCGATCAAAGATATGAAGATTACGGACAGCATGTCTGATTTTGAAAAGGAAAAGGCGGTGTATGACTGGATGACCAAAAAGCTCCAGCAGGATTCCGGGGCACTGACCGTTATTCCGAGTACACAGGAAGACTGTGATAATCCATACGGTGTGTTAAAATACCACAATGCCGTATGCGTCGGTTATGCAACGACATTCCGCATGTTCATGCAGATGATGGGAATTGAATGTAAAGTGGAACATAATACAGAAAAATTCCATAGCTGGGATGTGGTAAAAATTGACGGAGACTGGTACATTACCGATATTTATTCCGATGCAGGAAATGGAAATTATGCGAACTTTAATGTGACGGATGCCATGTATGGACAGTCCCAGAGCTGGGATCGCGATTACTTCCCGGCAGCTAACTCATTAAAGTACAATATGGCATACCAGAATAAGAAAACCGTGGACAGTATATATGATCTGCCGAAAGCATTGCGTGCTGCTATGGACAAAAAGCTTGGCGGGGTCATGGTTGCGTTTAAAGAGGATATTACAGAGGAAAAAGCGCAGGTGGCAAATGCCATAGCTTCTTCCATTGACAATTTCCTGATGTCCGGAAACTATAAGGATATGCCATACAGTCTGGGAACTTACAACTGGATTCAGGATCCGGATGGAAAAGGATATTTGTTTAATGTTGCCATGCCGGGATATAACACGGACAATACAAGCCAGAATATCAGCGAAAAAGAACAGAAAAAAATCGACAAGGCTGTCCAGAAAGCATTTCAGGGACTGGAACCTGCAAACGGAGATGGCATGATGATGGATGGCGCAAGTGCTGATATCGGAAATAAGGATATGATCATGGATGATGCGGCACAAAATGGGGCAACGTTCAGTACAGAAGAAACTGTGGAGGCCAGATAACAGATGAAAAAACAAAAAACGGGTTGGAAACTTCTGCTGGTGCTGACCATGCTGGTAATGTGTGTGGGATGTGGTGCGAAGAAAAACACTTCCGGTTCTGTCAGTATGTATGACCTGCGCACGGCGATGGAAGCAGCGGATCCGGATCTGCCGGAGATGCTTAATGCCAGCAGCGCAGAAAAAGATGCAGAAGATAAGTTCTCCCATATTTCTGACATGGACTATAAAAAAGTGGACAGTTATTTTGTAAGCTATTCTTCGGATGGACACAAAGCAGATGAAATTGTAGTGATTGCCGTGAAAGATAAGGCAGATGTGGATGAGGCAAAAGAAAGCCTGACAAAGCATCAGCAGGATCGGTATAATTTGCTGCAGTCCTATGAACCGAAGCAGGTCAGCCGGATTCAGGATGGGTTGGTTTTTACGAAAGGGCAGTATGCAGTCCTTATTATCACAAGCCATAATGATGATGTGCGGAAAGCGTTTGAAGATACCATAAAAAGTAAGTAGTATAAATAGGATCGTGTTTGAGTAAAATATAGAAATAAAAATGCAACATTCTTTTATAGAATGTTGCATTTTATGTC
>ERZ826242.1963-NODE-1963-length-19587-cov-4.906461_pt1 | contig 19587 bp, 18 predicted proteins | sample MGYA00519871_ERZ826242 | MGnify/ENA primary metagenome ERZ826242 (study PRJEB31778, sample SAMEA3449226) | human gut metagenome | biome: human gut; feature: human-associated habitat; material: faeces | place: United Kingdom | collected 2010/2012 ...
AGGGAGTAGGCCGTCAAAAGCGGCGCGAGGGTTCAAATCCCTCCTTCCGCGCCAGAATCCCACCCCATCCGGGGTGGGATTTTTTCACAATATCCAACGATCGGAGGCCCGTCCATGGAAAAGACCGTCCACTATCTGGAGACCCACTCCCAGAACCCCTATTACAACCTGGCATTCGAGGAATACGTCCTGTGTCACCGCACCGAGGGCGACTACCTGCTGCTGTGGCAGAACGACAACACCATCGTAGTAGGCCGCAACCAGAACACCGAGGCGGAGATCAACCGCGCCTTTGTGGAGGAGCACCATATCAACGTGGTGCGCCGCGGCACCGGCGGCGGCGCGGTCTATCACGACCTGGGCAACCTGAACTACTCCTTCATCACCGACGTAGGCGACGACGGCATCAGCATCCGCCGCTTCACCCAGCCGGTGGTGGCGGCGCTGCGGAGCCTGGGCCTGAACGCGGAGGCCTCCGGCCGCAACGACATCCTGGTGGAGGGCCGCAAGGTCTCCGGCACGGCCCAGCGCCGTCACGCAGGCCGCATCCTCCACCACGGCACCCTGCTGTTCGACGCCAACCCCGGCATGGTGGCCGGCGCCCTGAACGTGGATCCGGAGAAATTCCGCTCCAAGAGCACCAAATCCGTCCGGGCCCGCATCGGCAACATCCGAGACTTCCTGCCGGTGGACATGGATCTGCCGGCCTTCTGGACCTACCTGAAGGACGCCCTTTCCGGCGGCGGGCTGACGCCCGACGCCCTGACCGCCGACGAGCTGGCGGCGGTGGAGTGCCTCAAGACCGAAAAATACGACACCTGGGCCTGGAACTACGGCCGTTCCCCCAAGTTCGACGTCACCCGCAAGCGCTATTGGGACGGCGGCTGCCTGGAGGCCAGCGTCTCCATCGCCGATGGCCGGATCACCGACATAAGGTTCTGCGGCGACTTCCTGGCCGTCCGGGACATGGACGCCCTGCTGGCGGCGCTGAAGGGCACCGCCTACCGCCCGGAGGCCGTTCGCCCGGTGCTGGAGGCCAGCCCCATGGCGGAGCTGTTCGGCACCATCACGGCGGACGAGGTCATCGCCACCCTCTTCGACCTGTGATCCACCTTGCCAACCGCCGCCGCGTGTGATATAATGTCCATACCACACCCTTCCGCGCGAAGGGGGAACAGAAGAGGAAACACCTATGAAACGAATCATCACCCTGGTGCTGACGCTGGCCGCCCTGCTGGTGCTGACGGTCACCGCCTGCGCCGATACCATCCCCGGCACAGCCAAGCTCACCATTACACCCACCGATACCAAGGTCAGCGGCGATACCGCCACCGTCACCTATTCCGTCACCGTCACCCCGCCCGAGGGGAAGGAGCTCGGCGTGTTCAGCGTCCAGCTCCAGCCGTCCGACGGCATGACGCTGACCCAGGACACCAGCGGTATCACCTACGGCGACGGCAGCCTCAGCTATAGCCCCGCCACCAAGAAGGGCATTTTCGAGATCTACGGCTACACTGCCAAGACCGGCTACTTCGCCGCCGCTGGCACCACAGAGGATCGCCGCATGTCCAAGGAGGCCACGGTGCTGACCATCCAGGCCACCATGCCCGCCAACAAGAGCGGCACCTATACCCTGAACGCGGAGTTCATCGCCGCCCTGGACGGCTCCGGCGATGTCTATACCGCCCAGGTGTCCACCACACCCGTCACCGTCTCCGGCGGCGATAAAGCGCCCGTGGCCGATAAGACCCCCGTCATCACCAAAACCGACGGCAGCGGCAATACCACCAACACCAGCGATACCACCGGCGCCGCCAATAACGGAACCACGCCCAACGGCGGCGGCACCACCACTGACGGTACTGCCCCCAACGGTACCGCCCCTGACGGCACGACCCCCGACAGCACCGCCCCGGATGGTACCACCCGCAACGGAACCACCCCCAACGGCGGTACGAACGATACCGCCACCACCGGCAGCAGCCCCATCCTCTGGATCGTCCTGGCCGCGGCCCTGATCGCCGCCGCAGTGATCGTCATCGTGGTAAAGAAGAAAAAGCAATAAAAAATGGGCCCCAGGCCCATTTTTTATTGCCAATACGCACCAGCCTATCGGTGCTCATTTCGTAGGGGCCGGCGTCCTCGACGGCCCGCACGGTATACGATGGCATTTTCAATAAATCGGCGGGGCGTCGAGGACGCCGCCCCCTACACACGCCCCACCGATACCCGCCGTACCCCCGCACCCCCCTTTGGGGGTGGTTCCAAGGAGGGGGCCGCGGCCCCCTCATGGTCGTTTGGGATGGGGTCGGAACTAAAAACATGCCGGTGTCGACACGTTAAGAAAACATGCCGGTGGCATGTTTTTAGTGTCGATCTCAGCGGCTATGCCGCTGTAGCATCCATCTTGGTTTGCACCGCACTACCTTTTAGTTCCGATCGCGGCGGCTATGCCGCCGCAGCATCCATCTTGTCTTTGAAGGTACCTCCCTCACCCCGCCGCCCGATATGCAGCAGGCCACCGATAACCCCTTCGTAGGGGCCGGCGTCCTCGACGGCCCGCACGGTGAACGCAGGCACCACCGGTAAACGGCGGCATGTGGTCATGCCGCCCTACGCAATCCCATTGCACCCCTCCCGAAAAACTACCCCATCACCCCCAAAAAACGCCAAAAAAGTGCTTGCCATATGGCGCAAAATAGGGTACAATGTATCCGTGTATGGAAAGCACGTTCGGCTGAATCTCATAAAGGCGCGTCATACCCCCCGGGGAACGCCGCATCGGCGTACTTGACGTACCAAATCAAAACGAGAGAGGGAGTGCAAATGAGGAGAGTTTTATCATTATTACTCACTGTTGCCATGATGCTGTCGTTGGTCGTCGTGGCAGGCGCGGAACAGCAGACCGTGACCCTGAAAACGGCCAAGTCGGTCAACGGAAACGAGGTCACCTACACCTTCACCCTGGATGCATCCAAGTCTGACGGTGTCGGCGCGCTGAGCTTTTATGTGGCGACCACGGGCCTGACCTTTAAGGAAAAGGTCTACAACAACGGCGGCACGGAGCTGGACAAGGTGTTCAAGCCCAGTACTGTCGACCAGGTTGGCCAGGATGGCGCCTACGGCTTCTATGAGAATATGGGCCGTTTCTATGCTTACGGCGGCGACTATGAGGCGAACCGTCTGCTGACCGGCTCTGTGGTTCTGGTTGCCGTGACCTACACTATTGAAGACGTCGCTAATTACAGCCTGGAAGTAACGGAGTTCAAGGCTTGTTACAGCGGCGCAAGAGCCATGACCGAGGATAAGTATAACTGCGCGATTGCCGATATCGATGACGGCGGCAGCGGCACTACCGGCGTGACGGTCAGCGGCACGGCCCTGAGCTGGAACGACACTGATGATGCTGTGTATCTGCTGTACCCGGCGGCTACCACCGATGATACCATCAAGGCTGAGTGGAAGAGCGGTACCTATACCGGCACGGCTTGCACCGAAAAGGGCACTATCGCGGCCTCCGGCAAGCAGTACGGACAGAGCTTTACCTTTGGCAATGTCGCGGCTGGCGAATACAAGCTGGCGATTCTGAAACCCGGCAAGTATGTGCCTAAGATCGTGGCGATCACCGTTGGCTCCGAAGACCTCGCCTTGGGCGAGATGAAGCTGTGGCTGTACGGCGATGTGAACTATGACGGCGCGGCTAATGCTAAGGATGCAACACAAATAGCACGTTACGCAAACGGTAAAGGCTCCCTGTTTACTAATGGTACACCTGAGGAAAACGCTGAACGTTTAATGGCATGTGATATTAACGCAGATGATGCTGTTAATAGTAAGGATGCAACACAGATTATCCGTTATGCAAACGGTAAGGGTTCGCTTTTTAATAATTTTGTGTAATTTTTAAGGTGGTTATTTAGGAAAAAGAGATTGCTTTCAGTTATTTTATCACTGTGCTTATTGCTCTCTTTGTGCCCGACAGCGATGGCATATGGTACAGTGAGCAATGGCCTTTCTGCCAGCACCACTGAGGTGTCTGTTGGTGATGAATTTGGTGTGGAATTAAAAATTCCCGCGATTTCTGATCCGCTTGCAACTATCGAATTCAATATTTCCTTCCCCAAAGATGCCTTTGAAGTAGTTGCTTATGAGAAGCCTGCTTTTGCTACGACATATTCGACCGTAAGTGATGCAAATAGCATAGGTAGGATTACTTGTAGTGATTTTTCCGCCAGTGGTGATAATGATTTGACTACGCTTCAGGCTGGTGGAACAATTTCTGCGACCTTGAAAGTAAAGGATACTGCCAAGGCGGGACAGGCATATAAAATTGAAGTTACACTGTACACAGTAGACAAAATCGACGAAGAAACTTATGATTCTGTCGATTGCGCACCTGCTGGTGTGGTGAAAACTGTGACGATCACTGTCAAGGGCAACACCCCCGCGCATGAGCATGTTTGGAGCGAGGCGTGGAGCAAGGATGCTACCCACCATTGGCATGATTGTACCGCCGCTGGCTGCGATGCCGCCAACGCCGATAAGAACGGCTACGCCGCTCACAACTACAACAAGAAGGTTACCACTAAGGATTACCTGAAGACCGCTGCGAACTGCACGGACGCTGCTGTCTATTACTATTCCTGCGAGTGCGGCGCGATTGGCACCAAGACCTTCACCGATGGCACCGCTCTGGGCCACAACCCCTCCACCGAGTGGAGCAAGGATGCTACCCATCACTGGCATGTCTGCACGACCTGTAATGCAGAGCTGGACAAGGCTGCTCATAACCCCGGCCCCGCGGCTACCGAGACCACTCCTCAGACCTGCACCGTCTGCGGCTATGAGATTGTCCCCGTCCTGCCTCATACTCACAACTATGTTGAGGTTGCAGAGGCCAAGTATCTGAAGACCGCTGCGAGCTGCACCTCCCCCGCTGTGTATTACAAGTCTTGCAGCAAGTGCCACGAGGTAGGCACCGAGACCTTCGAGTATGGCACCGCTCTGGGCCACAGCTATACTGCTGAGAAGGCTGCCGACCAGTATCTGAAGACTGCTGCTACCTGCACCGAGGACGCTGTGTACTTCAAGTCCTGCGCCAGATGCGGCGATAAGGGTACCGAGACCTTCACCGCCACTGGCACCGCTCTGGGCCATGTCCAGGCAAGCCCCTGGGCTCACAATGACACTGAGCACTGGCAGGTTTGCACCCGCTGCAACGAAGCCTTCAACAAGGCCGCCCATAACGGCGGAACGGCCACCTGCCAGGAGATGGCCAAGTGCGAAATCTGCGGCGCTGCGTACGGCAAACTGGGTGAGCACAACTTTGATACCAAGTGGACCAGTGACGACACCTACCACTACCACAAGTGCCTGACCGCTGGCTGCACCGAAAAGGCTGATGATGCGGCCAAGCACAGCAGCACCGGCGCCAATGAGGCCAACTGCCTGCATAAGGCCAAGTGCGACGTCTGCGCCGCCGAGTACGGCGACCTGGGCGCTCACGTCCTGACCAAGACTGCTGCCAAGGCTCCTACCTGCCTTGAGGCCGGTAATAACGAGTATTACACCTGCTCTGTCTGCGGCAAGGTATTCAAGGACGCTGCCGGTACCACCGAGACCACCGTCGCGGCGGAGACCCTGGCGAAGTCCACCACCCATGTTGTCGAAAGCAAGTATGTCACCAACGCCACCGAGCACTTCAAGACCTGCTCTGTCTGCGGTACTGAGATCGAGAACTCTCGCGCCAAGCACACCTTCGTCAAGGACGAGACCACCGGTGTTGAGACCTGCTCCGTCTGCGGCTACGCCATCGGCGGTAAGGTCGACGAGAATCACCAGCATGCCGCTGGCAACGACTGGTTCCGCGACGAGAACAACCACTGGCACAAGTGCACTGACCCCAAGTGCACCGCCCATGTGGACGAGGCTAAGCATGACTTCGAGACCGTGAGCACCACCAAGGACGGCAACAAGACCACCACCGTCGAGAAGTGCAAGACCTGCGGGTATGTAAAGACCACCACCGTGGACAACACCCCCGTCACCCCCGTCAATCCCACCAAGCCTGGTCGTCCCTCCGGCACCAAGACCGTCCAGTCCGGTAAGACCTTCGACGCTGGCGTCGGTGTGTATGTTGGCCTGTCCATCCTGTCCCTGACCGGCTCCGCCGTTGTCATCGGCAAGAAGCGCAAGACCCGCTGAATTTAATAAAAAATGACCGTCGCAAGACGGTCATTTTTTTGCCCATCAACAGGCAATTTTTACCAACGTCCACACCCCGTAAAAAACCCGTCCAAAATCGGGCAGACTACCCCGCACCGGGGTTGACAACCGTCATGCCCGTCAGTATAATAAAATACTTGGAACAACCTCTCCACAGAAAGGAAAAGTAAGGAAAAACCATGAGAAACATTACCTGCAGCATCGCCGACACCCGCAAGCGCGTGTTCGCCGAGGTGGCAAAAATGGCTTATGACGAGGATTATTCCCGCATGGAGAAGCTCCCCTATGAGATCATGCCCGGGGAAAAGGCCACCGTCCGGGAATCCATCTTCCTGGAGCGCGCCATCGTCGGCGAGCGCATCCGCCTTGCCATGGGCCTGCCCCTGCGCTCCGTGTCCGAGCACAGCCTGCTCAGCGACGGCGTGGAGGAGAGCGCCATCGCGGAGAAATACTACGATCCCCCCCTGATCAACATCATCAAATACGCCTGCAACGCCTGCCCTCCCACCCATTACGAGGTCACCAATATGTGCCAGGGCTGCCTGGCCCATCACTGCTATCACGCCTGCCCCAAGAACGCCATTTCCTTCGTCAAGGGCAAGGCCGTCATCGACCAGGAGAAGTGCATCAAGTGCGGCCGCTGCAAGCAGAGCTGCTCCTATCAGGCCATCGTCAAGTTCGAGCGTCCCTGCACCGAGGCCTGCGGCATGAACGCCATCACCAGCGACGAGCTGGGCCGCGCCCAGATCGACCAGGATAAGTGCGTCAGCTGCGGCATGTGCCTGGTGAACTGCCCCTTCGGCGCCATCGTGGACAAGGGCCAGCTGTTCCAGCTGATCCACGCCATCAACCAGGGCCAGAAGGTGGTGGCCATCATCGCCCCGGCCTTCTGGGGCCAGTTCGGCGACAAGGTCACCGCAGGCCAGATCAAGGAGGCCATGAAGCAGCTGGGCTTTGCCGCGCTGGAAGAGGTGGCCATCGGCGCTGACCTGTGCGCCATCGAGGAGGCCGAGGAGTTCGTGGAGAACGTGCCGGAGAAGCAGCCCTTCATGGCCACCTCCTGTTGTCCCGCCTGGGCCATGATGGCCAAGAAGGAGTTTCCCGGCATGGCCCCCTATATTTCCATGACCATGACCCCCATGGTGCTGACGGCCCGGCTCATGAAGCGCCGTGACCCCAACTGCCGCGTGGCCTTCATCGGCCCTTGCGCTGCCAAGAAGCTGGAGGCCAGCCGCCGCAGCGTCCGCAGCGAGGTGGACTTCGTCCTGACCTTCGAGGAGCTGCGGGGCATGTTCGAGGCCAAGAACATCGACTTCAGCCAGATCCCCGACGCACCCTCCCACTTTGAGGCCAGCGCCCCCGGCGTAGGCTTTGCCGCCAGCGGCGGCGTGGCCAAGGCAGTGGAGGACGTGATCCACCGTGAGCGCCCCAATATGGAGGTCAAGACCGTGTATGCCGAGGGCCTGCGGGAGTGCCGCCAGATGCTGCGCGTTGCCCGCACCGGCAAGTACGACGGCTACCTGCTGGAGGGCATGGCCTGTCCCGGCGGCTGCATCGCCGGTGCCGGTACCGTCCGCCCGCCGGAGAAGTCCAAGGCGTGGCTGGAAAAGTACAAGGCCGCCGCGCCCCTCAGCAACCCCCTGGAGACGGCGTATATCAAGGATCTCTCCCTGCTGCACGAGGACAGCGAGGAATGGGAGCGGGTCAGCCACCATTAAAAGCAGAAAAGAGACGCCTATGGCGTCTCTTTTTTTGCGCAAAACGCGGAAAACCGCAGCGGTGCTTTCGTAGGGGGCGATGCCCACATCGCCCCGTGCGGCATCCAGGCAGGGTTCAGCATTTTTTTCGTAGGGGCGGACGACCCTGTCCGCCCTGGCGACGTCCCGGCAAATCTCCCATAGGGGCGATACCCCAAGGGTACTCGTTCCGCTTTGCTCCACTGCGTTCGCCCCTCCCCTACGAATATTGGTAAACGCAGTACCCCGAAGGCACCGTGCAGGGGCGGGGGTGTGCAGGCAAGCGGCGGGGTGAGGTCACCCCGCCCTACGGAGGGGCGCCGGGGGTGTTTCGTAGGGCGGCATGACCACATGGCGCCGTTTGGTGGTTCGGTGTGCCGTCGGTGGACCTCGCGGGGTGTGAGGTGCCGATGGAGGGGGGACGGGGTGTTCGCCTTGCGGGAGTGCGGTGCATTATCGTGCGGGGCGTCGGGGACGCCGCCCCCTACGGCGGGAGCGCCGGTGGAGCGTTTCGTGGGGTGGGCTGTATGTGGTGCGCTGTGCGCTGTACGGCAGAAAAGAGACGCCGGGGGCGTCTCTTTTGCAATATATACAAGCACCGATCACTGGGTGTCGCCCCAGAAGGCGCGGAGGCAGTTGGCGGCGGCGAACTCCTTGGTGCCCATGCCGTAGCCGATGGCTTGGGTGGTCATGACGGGCATGTCGCCGAAGCGGGACACGAAATGCTTCAAAAGTGCCGCGCCGGTGGGGGTACACAGCTCCGTTTGGATGGTACCGCTGCAGGCGGGGATGCCCTGCAGCAGGTACGCCGTGGCGGGGGTGGGCACCGGCAGGATGCCGTGGGCGCACCGTACCTGGCCGCTGCCCATGCAGACCGGCGAGGCCAGGATCTGCTGCGGGGCCAGCTTATGGAGCAGCAGGCTCACCGCCGAGATGTCCGCCAGGGCGTCCATGGTGCCCACCTCGTGGAAGTGGATCTCCGTCACCGGCACGCCGTGGGCGTGGCTCTCCGCCTCCGCGATCATGCTGTACACCGCCAGCACGTCCTTTTTCACCGCCTCCGGCAGGTTCAGGTGATCCTCCACGATGTGCGCGATGCCGTGAAGGCCGGTGTGGTGATGGTGGCCGTGAGCATGGTCATGGTGATGCGCGTGATCGTGGTCGTGGTCGTGATGATGGTGGTCGTCGTGCATGACCTCGGATTCCTCCACGCCGTGGATCTTCACGGACATGTGGGTGCCGCGGATGCCGCAGCGCAGGACGCTCTCGCAGCCGTAGACCACGTCGGGGATGCCGATGGCGTTCAGCTCCGCCAGGGCCGCGTCCTTATCCGGCATCAGCTCCAGCAGGGCCGCCGTCAGCATATCGCCCGCCGCGCCCATGGCGCAGTCCAGATACAGTGTTTTCATCAGGATACCTCCGTATGACAGATAGGACTTTCGGGCGGAGTTGCCTCCGCCCGAAAGATACCGTTTAGTTGTAGCGCACGCCGTACTCCAGACGGTCGCCCAGGATGCCCTTGACCACGTCGGCATTTCCGGGAGGGCAGCCAACGACCCAGCGGAAGCCCTTGGCATCCGCCAGCTTCTTGCAGCAGATACCGATGCAGACAGTGTTGTCGGCATTGGCGTCGGCAGGCAGCATATCCTCGGTGCAGGGACCGACGCAGACGTTCATGTTCTCCAGATAGGGGAACAGATCCTGGGCCTTCATGTCCATCAGGGCGCTGATGACGGTGTTGTGGCAGCCGGTGCAGGCGTCCTTGCTGAAGATCAGGTTGAAGCTCTGGGGGATACCCTCGATCTCCACCTCGCAGGAGCGCTTGAAGCGACTGGCGACGTTCTCCACCTTCTCGCCGATGACCTCGATCTTGGAAAGATCCATCTCACCGAAGCCGCGCTTGTAGGCGGCGTTGGTGATCATGACCTCCTTGGGCTCGTAGCCCATGATCTTGCTGGTGACGGCCTCGCAGGCCACCAGATCCTTGGAGCCGACGATCAGATCCATCTTCTTGGTCTCGCCGAAGATGGGGCCCAGGCCCTGCTGGCCATAGGTACCGTCGATGATCTCCAGGCAGGGCTTCAGGTGCAGGCACCAGTCCACGACGCCCTCAATCAGGCCCTTCTTGTGGAAGTCCTTCTTCTGGGTGTCGATCAGCAGGCCCTTCAGGTTCTTCATGCCCAGGGTGACCTCGGTCTGGTCGTGGGTCTTCATGACGGGGACGGTGATGATGGCGTCGCAGTCACGGACCAGCTCCCAGGTGTTGATCTTGTTGAACACCACGCCGTTCTCGATATCCACGGTGCAGCGGGCATTCTCCTTCTGCTTCAGGTCGATGACGGGGATGCCCTTGTCACGCAGCTCCTGATAGCCGCACTTGGCGATGGTCAGCTCGGTGTCGGCACCGGCGGCGGAGGACTCGGCGATGACAGGCTCGCCGCCCACGGCCTTGACGGCCTCATAGATGGCCAGACAGACCTCCCAGCGGGTGACGCCGCCGGACAGGCGCTCGGTGGGGCAGGCCACCAGGTTGGGCTTGATGATGACCTTGTAGCCGGGCTTGATGATATCCTCCAGGCCGCCCAGATCGGCGATGACCTGATCGACGACGGTCTTGATGGAGGCGTAATCCTCACCGTGGGTCTTGCGAATGGAAACAGTAGACATTGCGCTTTCTCCCTTCTTGATCACGATTACTTTGGATGTATCGCTGTTGTCGGAAAAAATAGGATAGGTTTTCGGATAGGTTTAGAATAGGTTAGAATGAATTAGTCCTTGTAGTAGTCGCACAGGTACTCGGCCACGCCGTAGGTGCGGATGTCATACTCGCAGTTGGCCTGGATCTCGAATTCCTGGGGAGCGGCGAACTTCACCCAATCGGTGTCCACGGGACGCTTGACCTCCACCTCGCCGGCGATGAGGGTGACGATCTCACGGTCGCCCACGCCGAAGGTGTAGGTACCGGCGGTGATGATGCCCAGGGTGTGCTTCTCACCGTCGGCGGTGAAGAAGGTGCGGCTGGTGACCTTGCCGTCCCAATAGACGTTGGCCTTGGTCATGACTTCCAGATTGCTCAGCTTTTCAGATACCATGATGTGTCTCCTTATAGTATAGAATAGATGTTACTTGTTGGCAAGCGCTGCCTTGATGATGTAGTACACGAACAGGCCCCAGTTCAGGCCCAGACAAACGATCAACCACAGAATCCACATAAATATAGCCTCCTTACTTTCTCTCGCGGGATCAAAGCAGACCCTCGGGCATTTCGGGGAACTCCTCGCCGTCGTAGTAGTTGGCGACGATCTTCTTGTTGTACCAGCGGCTCAGGAAAATGCTGGCAATGAACACCACGATCCACTGATACAGGATGGTACCGGTGGTGACGCCGGTGAAGGTCATGGCCCAGGGGGTATCGCTCCAGCCGATGGAGGAGACCATCCAGACCACCAGCACGGCCAGCACCAGCAGCGGCGCAACATAGGGGGCCAGGATATCGAAGGTCTTGTTGATCTTGATATCGGAAACGGGGTTGAGGAACTTGGTACGCATTTTCTTGGCGCCAAACTTCATGGCGGCGATGCCCAGGAACAGGGAGCCCCACATCAGGCCGAAGCCCCAAACGTTATCCTGGTTGTTCAGGATGTCGGGATTGATGGCGGAGGGCAGACCCACGATGGCCAGGAACAGGACAACGATCAGGGAGCCCTTCTTACGGGACACGCCGCAGTCGATCAGGATGTTGACGCCGCACATGGCCATCAGCGTGGCGGAGGTGAAGGCGGCGAAGCTCAGGCACAGGAAGAAGGCGCAGCCCACGAAGCGGCCGCCCGCCATGCCTTCGAACATTTCGGTCAGGGCCATGAAGGTCAGGCCGTTGTTGCCGGAGGCGCAGATCTCACTGGCAGCCTCGGGGGAGAGGGCGTTGGCGAAGATGATGGGCAGGACGCAGACGGTGCCCAGCAGGGCCACGGTCATGTCGCCGAAGGCCTGGACGTGGGAGTTCAGCGTGATGTCGCCGTCTTTGTGGGAGACCATGGCGGCGGTGATCATCATCATGGTGCCGGGCCCGATGGACCAGGCCACCTGGGTCAGGGCTTCCTTCCAGATGTTGATGTCGACCAGGCTCTTGGGATTCAGGGTGAAGGAATACTTCAGGCCGTCATAGGCGCCCTTGCGGGTCAGGGCGTAGACCACCAGACCGATCAGCAGACCGAACAGGCAGGGCATCAGAATGGAGGACACCTTTTCCAACGCCTCCTGCTTGGCGATGCCGAAGTAGACCAAGACCAGTGCCGCCACCCAGACGCCGATGGTGGCCGGATTGGCCGTTGTGACAGAGGTGAACAGGGCTTCCTTATCCACGCCGAAGTAGCCGCCCGTCAGGGACATACCGGCATAGCGGAGGCACCAGGCCAGAACCACCAGATAGTAGGCCAGCATCAGCAGATAGGCCAGCGTGGCGAACATGCCCAGGCAGGTATATTTCTTGCCGCAGATGTCGTGGAACGCGCCGGGTGCGGAGTGACGGGTCGCGCGGCCCATAAAGTTTTCTACGTACAAAAGGGGAAGTGCCGTCAGGAACACGCAGACCGTCATAACGATGATGAAGGCCGCGCCGCCAGTGTTGGCCACCAAACGCGGGAAGCGCCACAGGTTGCCGGTGCCCACGCTGCCGCCGATCAGCACGCAGATCAGCGCGAAGCGGGATGAGTAACCAGATTTCTTCGTTTCCATGTTTTCTCCTTTTCCGTTTTTCTCTCTTTTTTAATTCTCTCGTTTACGCTTTCTTGTGATAAATAACGCTTTCTTGTGATAAATATGCGCTAACGCTCTCTTGTGATAAATGCGAAAATTGCTCAGTGGATGGAGTTGGCCTTCTTCACGGCGGCGTCCACGGAGGTCATCAGCGCGCCGGTGAAGCGCTCCTGATGCAGCACCTGCAGGGCCTCGATGGTAACACCGGCGGGAGAGGTCATATCGTCCACCTTCAGTGCGGGATGTGCGCCGGTGGCATCCAGCACCTGGGCCACGCCCAGCATATTTTTGATGACCATGGCGCGGGAATCGGCACGGGAGAAGCCTGCGTACACGCCTGCGTCGATCAGGGCCTCGACGGTCTTGTAGAACCAGATGGGGCCGGTGCAGCAGAAGGCGGTGAAGGTCTCGAACATGTTCTCGGTAACGTACATGGTCTGGCCCAGCGCGTTCAGCACGTTGGTGATGATGACCTTGTCATCGTCGTTGACGTTGGGGTTGATGCAGGCGGCGGAATAGCCGTTGCCGGACTGGATCAGGGTGTTGGGCATGACACGCAGGATCTTCTTGTCCGCGCCCAGCTGCTCCTCCAGGGTGACCAGGGCCACGCCGCAGGCGATGGAGATGACGATGGTCTCCTTGTTCAGGTGGGGCTTGAGGGACTTGGTGACATTGGGGATCTGGTTGGGGTTGACGGCCAGGATCACCACGTCGGCAGTGGAAGCCTCGGCGGGATCGGTGGTGGTCAGAACGCCGTGGGTCTTTTCCAGATACTCGCGGCGGGCGGGCAGCAGCTCGCTGACAGTGATCTGCTGGGGCTCCACCACCTTGCCGCGGATCAGACCGCCCATAATGCCTTCGCCCATGGGGCCGCCGCCGAAAAATACGATCTTCTTCATTTGAATGTCCTCCTTGTCATATTTGGTTTCCTCCCGCACCGGCTCTCCTCCGGTGCGGGAGGAAACGAGTTACTTCATATCGGGATATGCCTTGCGGATGTAGGCGTCGATGCGGCGGACGGCTTCCTTCAGGTTATCGTCGGAGTTGGCGAACACCAGACGGAGGTAGCCCTCACCCATAGCGCCGAAGGCGGTGCCGGGCACGCAGATGACGCGGGCGCTGCGGATCAGCTCCTCGGCGAACTCCTGAGAGGTCTTGCCGAAGGCCTTGATGTTGACAAAGGCGTAGAAGCTGCCCTTGGGCTTGGCGCAGGTGAAGCCGGGGATGGCGTTGATGCCGTCCACCAGGATGTCACGGCGGCGGGTGTAGTCCGCCAGCATGGACTTGACGCACTCGGTGCTCTTGAGAGCCTCGGCGCAGGCCACCTGAGAGAAGCTGGACACGCAGGACACCAGACCCTCCTGCAGCGCGGCGAACTTGGGGACATAGGCGGCGTCGGGCACCAGCAGATAGCCCACCCGCCAGCCGGTCATGGCATAGGTCTTGGAGAAGCTGTTCAGCACGATGACGTGATCACGAACGTCGTCCACCTGGGCCATAGAGAAGGCCTCCACGCCGTCATAGACGATGGCGTCATAGGGCTCGTCAGAGAACACCCACAGGTCGTGCTTCTTCACCACCTCAGCGATGGCCAGCACGTCCTCCTTGCTCATCACCGCGCCGGTGGGGTTGCAGGGGGAGTTCAGGATGATGGCCTTTGTCTTGGGGGTGATGCACTTCTCCACGTCGGCGGCGGTCATGTTGAAGCCGTTCTCCTCGTGGGCGGGCACGGGCACCGCATTGGCACCGGCGATCATGGCCTGACCGTAGTAGTTGGCGAAGCAGGGGTCGGGGACAAGGATCTCGTCGCCCCGGTTCAGCAGGGCCAGCAGGCACAGGGTCAGGCCCTCCAGGGCGCCGACAGTCACCACCACGTTGTCGGCCTTGTAGCCGTCCCAGTAGGACTGGTAGCGGTCGGCCACCGCCTGGCGCAGCACGGGCAGACCGGCATTGGGTGCGTAGTGGGTATAGTTCTCGTCCAGCGCCTTCTTGGCGGCCTCCTTGATGTAGGCCGGGGTCTCGAAGTTGGGCTCGCCCAGGGTCAGGGCGATGACATCGTCGTAGCCCGCCGCCAGGTCGAACATCTTGCGGATGCCGGAGGCGGGGTACTGCTTGGCAAGCTCAGAAATACGCAGCTCCATGGTTTACTCCTTCTTCTCGCCGTGGCCGACGCCTGCGATGGCGGCGGCGAACTTTTTCTTCTGTTCCAGAGAGGACAGCTTGGAATACATGACCTTCTGGGCCTGGGGAGAGCCTGCGCCGTGCATGGACTCCACCAGAGCGGTGCCGCCGGTCATATTCTCGATGAGACGGCCCACACGCATACGGTCCTCGGTGGGGATGCAGTCCACGCCCCGGAGGTACTTGTCCACATAGTGGCCGATCTCGGGGTTCTTCAGGTCGGACTCGGAGGGCATGGTGGCGATGATGCCGCCGCCGATGTCCTGGGCCAGACGGTCGATCTCATAGATCAGCTGGGTGACGTTGTGCTTGCCCACGTTGGCCAGCAGAGGATCGACGAAGTACGCGCCGGAGGCGGTGCACTTGCCCTCGCAGGAGCAGGCCAGGGAGCAGGCGAAGAGGGTCTCCTCCTTGTGGATCATCTCGTTGAGCTTTTCCTTGATGTGGCTGGCCTTGCCGTAGCCGCTGTAGTCGGCCATCAGGGCCGCCGCGCCGATGACCACATCGGACACGCCGCTCTTGCAGCCGCCGTAGTTGGCACGGTGATAGCAGGCGAAGCGCTCCACCAGCAATCCGGAGAAAGCGGTCTCGCCGCACATGAACACGCGGTCCCAGGGGACGAACACGTTCTCCAGCACCGTCAGGCACTCGCCGCCCACGATGCCGTACTGGGCGTTGCCCTGATCCACGTCGCCCTCGCACTTGCGGTCGTCGTTGGTCTGGCGGCCGAAGATGTGCAGCACGCCCTCGGCGTCCACGGGGATGGCGCAGCAGACGGCGTACTCGGCCTCGTCCTCCTTCATGCCCATGGTGGGCATGATGAGCATCTCGTGGCTGTTGACCATGCCGGTCATGTGGGCCTTTGCGCCCCGGATGACGATGCCGTCATCCCGCTTTTCCACCACATGGACGAACAGGTCGGGATCCTTCTGCTGGCCGGGCCGCAGGCTGCGGTCGCCCTTCACGTCGGTCATGGCGCCGGCGATCATCAGGTCGTTCTCCTGCACGTACTCCAGATACTTCTTGAACCGCTCATGGTAGTTGGTACCCATGGCCTGATCGATCTCGTAGGTGACGGAGTAGGTGGCGTTCATGGCGTCGAAGCCCACGCAGCGCTGATAGCAGGTGCCGGTCTTCTGGGAGATCATCCGCAGCATCTTCACCTTCTTCACCAGATCCTCGGTGGACTGGTGGATGTGGGTGAAGCGGTTGATCTTCTTACCGGTCAGATGGGAGGTGGCGGTCATCAGCTCCTCGTACTCCTTCATGCCCGCCAGGGCGTAGGTCATGGCGGCGGAGTTGACGTGGCCCCGGACGAAGGGGTGGTCGATGAGGGTCTTGGGATCCAGCAGCTCACCCTTCAGATAGACCTTGATCTTCCGGCCGCGCAGGCTGTCTTTATATTCCTTGGCAGTTTTCATGGCGTTTCTCCTTACTTCACCCAGTCGTTGCGGATGCGCTGCCAGGTGGCGTCGCGCTCGGCGATGATGCGCTCGAGGTCATGGTCGTCCAGGTTGGCGAAGCGGCTCTGCTTCTTCAGGTAATCCTCCACAGAGGCGAACTCCTTGGGATCACGGTTGACGGTGAACTTGCCGTTCTCGAACTCGGCCAGGTACCACAGACCGCAGTCCACGGCCTCCTTGCCGATGTCCACGGTCACGTCGGAGGCGGTGCCCCAGCCGGTGGGACAGGGCGCCATCACATGGATGTAGGAGGTGCCGTCGGTGTTCATGGCCTTCTCCACCTTGGCCAGGTAGTCCTCGGGATAGCCCAGGGAGGCGGTGGCGGCGTAGGGGATGCCGTGGGCGGCCACGATCTCGAACATGCGCTTCTTGCTGGACTGGCTGCCGTGGATGCGGCTGCCGGAGGGGGTGTTGGTGGTCTTCATGCCGTAGGGGGTCAGGCCGGACTTCTGCACGCCGGTGTTCATGTACGCCTCGTTGTCGTAGCAGATGAAGATGGCCTTGTCGTTGCGGTCGATCATGCCGGACAGGGCCTGCAGGCCGATATCGGCGGTGCCGCCGTCACCGGCGAAGCCTACCACATGGTAATCCTCAAGACCCTGCGCTTTGGCGCCAGCCAGAATACCACTCATAACGGCGGCGGTACCGGCAAAGGGCGGGATCATGCCGTTGGTGAACAGGGGCATGTGGGGATAGATGAATGCCACGGTGGACATGCAGTTGGGGGGGATCACCGCGATGGCGCGGTCGCCCAGCACCTTCAGGGCCAGACGGATGGCCAGCGCCGCGCCGCAGCCGCCGCAGGCCTTATGACCGTAGAAATATTCCTTATTGGTGATCGTCTTTGCGTTAAGCGCCACAAATATCCCTCCTCAGATTCACAAAGTTGGCTTCGCCAACCTTGGCGCTGCCGTTCAGCAGTTCAGTGTAGATGCCTTCGATGTCGGCCTTGGAGATGCTGCGGCCGCCCAGACCGCCCACATAGTTGGCGGCGGGAACGTCCACGGCGGCGCTCTTCAGCGCGGAGCAAACGTCGGTGTAGACAACGCCCTCGAAGCCGAAGCTGATGTCCTTTTCAAGAACGCCCACGAACTTGGCGTTCTTGACGATCTCGGTCACTTCCTTGCTGGGGAAGGGACGCATGCAGCGGATCTTCAGCAGACCCACCTTCTTGCCCTGCTCACGCAGCGCGTCCACCACGCAGCGGGTGGTACCGGCCACGCTGCCCAGGGTGATGAGGATGGCCTCGGCGTCGTCGCAGCGATAGGCCTCCACCATGCCGCCGTAGCTGCGGCCAAACAGCTTGCCGAACTCGGCGTCGGCCTCGTTGACCTTCTCGGCGGCCTTCAGGGTGGCCTGGTGCTGCTGATAGCGGAACTCGGTGTTGTACGGAGGGCCTGCGGTGATGCAGGTGCCGCGGGGCGCGTCCAGATCCAGACGGTTCTCGAACTTCTGATAGGGGATGTAGGCGTCCACCTTGCCCTGCTCGGCCAGGCTCACCAGCTCATAGGTGTGGGTCAGCACGAAGCCGTCCAGGTTCACCATGACGGGCAGCATGACCTCGGGATCCTCGGCGATCTTATAGGCCTGCAGGATGGTGTCATAGGCCTCCTGGGCGTTCTCGGCATACAGCTGCACCCAGCCGGATTCCAGCTCGGCCAGAGAGTCGCGCTGGTCGCCGTAGATGTTCCAGGGGGTGGCGATGGAACGGTTGGCGTTCATCATCACGATGGGGAAACGGGAGCCGCTGGCGTAGTGGAGACCCTCCACCATGTACAGCAGGCCCTGGCTGGAGGTAGCGGTAAAGGCGCGGGCGCCCATAGCGCTGGCGCCCAGGCAGGCGGACATGGCGCTGTGCTCAGACTCCACATACAGGTATTCGCTCTCCAGGGAGCCGTCCTCCACGAAGTCGCTGAGGCGCTCCACCACGATGGTCTGCGGGGTGATGGGGTAGGCGGCGATCACATGGGGCTTCGCCTGGCGCACGGCCAGTGCCACAGCCTCGTCGCCGGAAACAAACAGCTTTCCGCTCATACTTCAGCCTCCTTGATCATGGTGATAGCGCCCAGCTTGCAGGCGCGGTTGCACACGCCGCAGCCCTTGCAGTAGTCATAGTCGATCTCCAGCGCGGCGCCGGACTTGTCGATGGCGCCGTCGGGACAGACCAGGAAGCAGCGCAGGCACTTGACGCATTTCTCGGTGTCGATAACGGGACGGAAGGTACGCATACCGGAGCTGATGTCGTGCAGCTGTCCGGTGGGGAAGGAGGGGCCAAGAGGCAGCTCCTTCACAACGTAGGTCAAATCAGCCAGAGGTCTTTCCATTTACAGTGCCTCCTTTACGATCTCATAGGTCTTGTTCAGCAGCTTCTTGTTCTTCTCCCGCAGCTTGGGCGCCAGCTGGTCGTCGATGGCGGCCTCCACGGCGGGGATGCTGGTGATGCCGGTGGCGGCGATCAGCGCGCCCAGCAGGGGCACGTTGGTGATGGGACGGCCCAGGATCTCCAGGGCCAGACCCGTGGCGTCCACGGTGACCACCTGCACGCCGTCGATGGCGAACTCGGCCTTGTCCTTGGTGGTGTTGATGATGACGGTGGCGCCGGGCTTCAGGCCGTTCTTGACGGGATCGCCGAACAGGGTGTCATCCAGCACCACGGCGCAGTCGCAGGAGACCACCTCGCTGCGGTCGGTGATGGCCTTGTCGTCGATACGGGTGAAGGCGAACACCGGTGCGCCGCGGCGTTCCGGGCCGAAGGAGGGAAACGCCAGAGCGTATTTTCCCTCGAAAAGCGATACGGCACAGCCCAGCAGTCGTGCCGCGGTGAACGCGCCCAGACCGCCGCGTCCGTGCCAGCGAATTTCTGTCATGTGTATACCTCCTCGTTTTTTGATTGTCTTGTTCTGTTCTATTTGCCGCCCTTCCGGGCAATGTCACATAAAAAACCTCTCTTGCGTTGCAGATGCTCCAGACCCGGAGCAGGCTGAAAGTCACTAAAATTGGTACAGGTAGAGATGAGCAAGCTTTCCATAAATCAAGTTCGCCGAGATGAAAGATGGGATGTATTGGATGTGATGTAGGAGGGGCCTGCCCGCGGGTCTTGGAGTGAATCCGCAATGTAAGAAGAGAAGGAAGAAAGCGTTGTTACTTGGCAGCCTTGGCGGCCTTGATGGAATCGATCAGCTCGGGGACGACCTTGAACAGGTCGCCGGTGATGCCGTAATCGGCAA
>ERZ826242.1969-NODE-1969-length-19535-cov-7.873357_pt1 | contig 19535 bp, 18 predicted proteins | sample MGYA00519871_ERZ826242 | MGnify/ENA primary metagenome ERZ826242 (study PRJEB31778, sample SAMEA3449226) | human gut metagenome | biome: human gut; feature: human-associated habitat; material: faeces | place: United Kingdom | collected 2010/2012 ...
CACTTACATTACCAATCTTCTCTATGCTGGTGTTGATCCAAAGACCGTCCAATACCTTGCCGGACACGAAAACAGCAAAACAACTATGGACATCTATGCAAAAGTGAAGTACAATAAACCAGAGGAGCTGTTTGGGGTAGTAAATGGTGCGTTTCATCAGGCTATTGCTGAATGAAAAAAGGCCGTTTTTTATGGTCCGCACACCGGATAACTGAGAGGCAGAAAGCCGGAAAAGCCCGGAATATCAAGGAAAAACAGCTCAAAAACTCGCGCAGTACGGCCTCAAAGCCGCCCGTCGTGCGCCGCAGTTCAGCAAGCGTTAAAAAAGTTATCTTTTACCCCGGAAAACTTCGGTTTTCCGGGGTTTTTCTTTACCTATTGTTCGGATACTTAAATCTGTGGGGTCTGATTTTTGAGGAAATAGACCACAATATGTTGTGGTCTGACGAAAATTAACCACTATTTTTGAGGTGGGAAAAGTGGTGTAAAGCCCGTTTGAGGTGGGAAAAGTGGTGTGAAAAAACGCATCATAAATGGCGTAAAAAATGGGCAATCCCTGTGTGAATATAAAGTTGCCCATATCGTTGAGATGCTGCGTGGAAAGAAAGAACCAACCATTATCCATACCGACCAAGGCTCTGTGTATTCCTCAAAAGCGTACAACGAACTGATTCAGGACAGCAACCTTGTCCGCTCCATGGCGCAGGCAGGTAAACCAACGGATAATCCTGTCAATGAGGCTCTAAACGGTTGGATAAAAGAAGAACTATTCATCGATTTTCGATTAGAAGAATGCCGTACGAGAGATGCCGTGAAAGATGTCCTGTGCCGCTATGTTGACTTTTATAACCGGCAGCGTCCCTGCTTTGCAATCGGCTATGACACACCGGATAACTACTGCAAGCGTTTCTATCGAGGTGAGCTTGAAAAGAAGGATACCTTTTCAAAGCGCATCCTGACCGAAGAACCCAAATTCGTGCAAAAGCGGAAAGATACAGAAAAATAACCCTGTGCTGTGTCTACTTTTGATTTTGTCGCTCTACTCTATCCAAAACTACTATCCCTTGCAAACAAGGGCCTTACAAGGCATTGAATCGTCGTGTCCACTTTTGAAAAAGGATTTCAGCAAAAATTGTTGTCCGTGTCCACTTTTGAAAAAGCATCTTCCGCAAAAATGTTCTTCATCTCTACTTTTGAAAAAGTAAACTAAAAATAAATATTTTTCGTGTCTACTTTTCTTGACTACTACATTGCACGCCCTTAAACTTGCGGGTTATCGAAAATTACAGTCTTCATAAACATGCGTATTGTCAGAAAATGCTGCTATATTAAACTTGCGGATTGTCGGGAGATGTGCTATTCTATCTGTGAGGTGATGCACATGCTTTTCAAACGAAAGATTTATAACAAGTTTCTCGCATGGAAACAGGAGGCTAACGGGCAGAAAGCTCTGTTGGTGGAAGGTGCTCGTCGAATTGGAAAATCCACCGTAGTCGAGGAATTCGCCAAAAACGAATATAAAAGCTATATCCTCATTGACTTTGCAAAGGCCCCTGAAAATGTCAAGAGCTATTTTCAACTGCATTTGAATGATCTCGACACATTCTATATGCTACTGTCTGTTCAATACGGCGTACAGCTCTACCCGCGCGAAAGTGCGATTATCTTTGATGAGGTTCAGCTTTTCCCCAAAGCACGCGAAGCGATCAAGTATTTGGTGGCAGATGGTCGGTATGATTTCCTTGAAACCGGTTCTTTGATCTCAATCAAAGAAAATGTAAAGGATATTGTGATTCCTTCAGAAGAACGGCATCTCAAGATGTACCCGCTGGATTTTGAGGAATTCTGCTGGGCACTTAACGAAGCGCCGCTGATCCCATATATCAGAGATTGTTTCGAGAAGAGAGTCCCTCTGGAGCGAAGTATGCACAATAAGGCCATGCTTTTGTTCAAGCAATACCTGCTGGTGGGCGGTATGCCCATGAGCATTGTTGCTTTTCTTGAAGGTCAAAAAGACTTTGGAAAATCGGATGTTGAAAAGCGAGATATTCTGGAGCTTTACCGCAATGACATCATGAAAATCAAAGCACAATATCGCTCCAAGGTTTTGGCTATTTTCGACCAGATCCCCGGTTTGCTGTCCAGACATGAAAAACGAGTTGTCTTCAACAAAATCGTAGAAGGCTCTATGGCAGATCAATATGAAGAAACCTTCTTCTGGCTGTCGGACTCCATGATTGCAAACGAGTGCAGGCGCGTCAGTGATCCGAATGTTGGCCTGTCTCTCACAGAGTCGGATACCTACATCAAATGCTATTTAGGTGATACTGGATTGCTTGTCAGCCATGCATTTGACGAAAACGAACTGCTGGAGGACGAGGTTTACAAGCAGATCTTCGCAGGAAAGCTCGGACTGAATGAGGGAATGCTTTACGAGAATGTGATTGCACAGATGATGGTTTCTAATGGACACCGCCTGTTCTTCTATACCCAGTACAATGCGGAAAAGCGCAGAAATGACATTGAGATCGATTTTATTATCGCCAATAACAGTAAGACGAAGTACAAGATGTATCCCATCGAAGTGAAGTCCAGCGCTAAGTATTCCTTTGAATCTCTAAAGCGCTTCAAGGAAAAATACAAGAGCAGGATTGGCGGATGCTATATTATTCACCCGCGCAATCTCATTGAGAAAGATGATATCCTTTGTGTCCCGCCCTATATGACAATATGCCTGTAATCGAAAGTATCTCCAATGCAGTATCGCATTGGAGATGCTTTTTTATGAAAGACTGCTCAGTTCCTCGAACAACTCAGGCAGCGCCCTGGGGCGATACTGCCGGTGTTGCGTTCCGCTGATACGCGGTGATGGATCGTGGCGCAGAAACTCATCGGGATTGGCATCTAAAACGAAGTCAATCCAAGCGACGGCGTTTTTGCAATTACGACGCCGTATCCGTACTTCACGGAGGCGCTGGTAGATATCAAAGCCCTGATCGCAGGCCAAATCATAGAACTCTGCCGCGTGCAGAAGATCCTCTATCTCCATTTCGGCGTGGATCTGCTGTTCCTCCAGTTTAGGTCGTGCCTTTTGAATGTCCTGAATGAATCCACGAAATGCTCCGATGGATTCCAGATAGTAACCCGGTTCAATCAGGTCCAGATCTCGTCTGGGCTCAGAAAGCACTTCAGGATGTTGCGAGGCGATGGACCGCATTTCAACTCCCGCATCTTCAGGGGCTACATAGTATCCGAGATTTTTCATCGCCTTTGGCAGGCTGCGCAGGAATTCGTCTGCATTGAAGCGCTCATCGAACACCTTTGCGCGACGCTTATCCACGATGGGGGTTGCACATCCCCGCCTGTCGCTGCGGACGAAGAATTTGTCGTTTGTAATAACCCATGGCATACATAGATTCCTCCTTAAAATGTGATTATGGATAGTGTTTCTGCGGAAGTAAATGGCCCGCTGACTGCATCCGTTGCTGTAGATAACCTTTATGTAGGCGGTGGCTTTGGCGGTGGTACTCTGCCGGATCCGATCACCGTAACTTTCGGCGAAAACGCAGCATTGAATGCAGAAAATACAAGCAGCAGCGGCGGCATCAATATTGGCGGTCTGATTGGTTACAATTCCGTCGGCAGTCTTGATCTGAGAGGCAGTAAGCTGGTTAATAAGGCAGACAGCGCGCTCACTATCTCTGCAAAGGCTATTGCTTCTATCCGCGCTGGCGGGGCTGGGCAGGTTTCAGCACAGACGCAACAGCAGCATCTGATAAGTGGCTTTACGCGGATGAGACTACCGTTATGGAGGGCGAATTCGCTGTCAAGGCGAACAGTTCGAGCGGTGTCGTTTACGAAGGCGGTATTGCCGGCAGAACCAGTGTGTCGTATTCTGTTTCAATCAAAAATTATACGAACAAGACCGAACTGAATGGTACGATCATCGGCGGCATGGTTGGCGAAATTCAAAATTCCGGCGACAACAAGCAGATTATTCTGGAAAACTGCCTGAACCTCGCCAAGCTAACAACTACCAGCTATGTTGGCGGTCTGGTCGGTAACATGAATGCTACGCAGGCAACAATCAGGAATTGTGCTAACGGCGGTGAACTGACTGGCACAGGTAATTACGCGGCTGGCGGATTGGTAACACACACACCACTACTACGGCCGTAACCTGTGAAAACTCGCTTTACCTCAAGACGGATAAGGTGACTAAGGGCTTGGGGGATCAGGCTGATTCGGCTGGCGTTATTACTCTGGATACGGCCAAGGTCACCAACGGCACATTCTCCACTCCGATTGCGGATTTCCTCTCCGCAATTGCTCCCGCGGCGCTGACTGTCAGCGGCAACGCCAAGCTGGACGGCACGAGCCTGACTTACACTGAGGCTGGTGAGCAGGCGATCATCTTCTACTGGAACAGCACAGAGCTGTACCGTAAGACGGTTACTGTGACTGCGAAGGATATGCTGACCGTTTCCGGCACCTATACTTATAATGGTAGAGAGCAGACGGTGGATTATGAGGTCAAGGACGGCAGCAAGACGCTGACGGTCGGTAAGGACTACACCGTTTCCGGCAATACTAAAAAGAATGCGGGTACCCACACCGTGACCATCACCGGCCAGGGCAACTACACGGGCGAAGTGAGCAGGGATTGGCGCGTCGCGCCCGCAGGGCTGACGATCACGGCGGAGGACAAGACCGCCTATGTCGGCGCGCAGCAGCCTGAGCTGACCTACAAGGTCGACGGTCTGCTGGAGGCGGGCAAGGAGATGCTGAGCGATGTCACGCTGCGCGTCAGTGCCCCGGAGGGTGTTGTCCCGATGAACAGGGCCGGTACCTACGACATCGTCGTTGCTTCTGCGACGTACGATACGGGTAAATATGAGCTTACGACCGAAAACGGCACGCTGACGGTGCGCGCACGCCACAGCAGCGGGACGACCACCGGCTCAACCGGCGGCGTGAGCGTCGACCGTCCGGCAAACGGCACGGTCACGGTCTCCCCTGCTGATCCGGTCAAGGGCTCCACAGTGACCATCACTGTCACCCCGGATAAGGGTCAGACGCTCAAGGACCTCGAGGTCCTCGACAAGAGCGGCAACTCCCTGCCGCTGACGGACCTTGGCAACGGCAAGTTTAGCTTCGTGATGCCCGTGGGCAAGGTCACGGTCAAGGCAGAATTCGGCGAAGCGGAGGCGTTCGTCAATCCGTATAACGACGTCAAGCCGGGTGACTGGTACTACAGCGCCGTCAAATATGTGACCGTGAACGGCCTGATGAACGGCACCGGCAAGGGCTTTGAGCCGAACCTTGCGACCTCGCGTGCGATGATCTGGACCATTCTCGCCCGCATGAGCGGCGCGGACACTGCGTCCGACGGCGAATGGTACGCGGCGGCGCAGCAGTGGACAGTCGCAAACGGTGTGTCTGGCGGCACGATGCCGAACGGCACGATCACCCGCGAGCAGCTCGCGGCGATGCTGTATCGCTACGCCGTCAGCAAGGGCATGGTCAAGGCTCCCGCAACCGCCGATTTGAGCGCGTTTGCCGATGCGGGAAGTGTCAGCAGTTACGCAGTCGAGGCGATGCAGTGGGCGGTCTCTACCGGCCTAATGAATGGCATGGACGGCAATCTGGCCCCGCAGGGCAGCGCCACCCGCGCGCAGGTCGCCACGATGCTGATGCGCTTTGCGGAACTGGGCTGAACCAGCCAAAATGAGTAAGGGCTATCGTCCTGCGATAAGAAACAAGAAGGACGCATTCAAAGAATGCGTCCTTCTTCTGACAAAATAGAAAGGGAAAGACAGTCAGCCTTTCCCTTTTTTGCTTTAACGGCAATATTTTTCAATATAAGCGTTCTGGCACTTGATGATGATCTTGATGGCTTCCTCGCGGCCGAGGACGTCGCTGACGACAGTCTCCTTGCCCTCCAGGCTCTTGTAGACGCGGAAGAAGTGGCGGATTTCGCTTGCCACATGGTTTGGCAGCTCCGAGATGTCCTGATAGGTGTTGTAGGTCGGATCCTGGAAGGGAATGGCAATGATCTTTTCATCGAGACTGCCGCTGTCCTCCATCGAAATAACGCCGATGGGGTAGCACTCCACGAGGCTCAGCGGGCGGATGCATTCAGAGCAGAGCACCAGAACGTCCAGCGGGTCGCCGTCGTCCGCCCAGGTGCGGGGGATGAAGCCGTAGTTGGCGGGATAGTGAGTCGAGGTGTAGAGAATTCGGTCGAGACGCAGCGCGCCGGTCTCTTTATCCATCTCGTACTTGTTTTTCGAGCCCTTCTCGATCTCGATGACCGCGAAAAAGTCCTCGGGGCGCACGCGCGCCGGTGCAATATCATGCCAAAGATTCATAATAGTTCTCCCTTCGTGAGAAATGGTATTGAGAAAACGCGCAGAAGTACGCTTCTGCGCGCTTTCGCTGACGAAAATTATTTGCTCAGTGCCTCGTCGATGCTCTTCGCGCCGAGCTTGCCAGCGCCCATGGCGAGGATGACGGTGGCAGCGCCCGTGACGGCGTCGCCGCCGGCGTAGACGTTCTGGTGAGAGGTGAGACCGGCCTCGTTGACGACGATGCCGCCCTTGCGGTTGACCTCAAGACCCGGGGTGGTGTTCTTGATGAGCGGGTTCGGCGTGGTGCCAAGCGACATGATGACGCAGTCGACCGGCAGATCGTGTTCGCTGCCGACCTTTTCGATCGGGCGGCGGCGGCCGGAGGCGTCAGGCTCGCCCAGCTCCATCTCCACGCAGGTCATGGAGGAGACATAGCCTTTCTCATCGCCGTTGATCTTGACGGGGTTATTGAGCGTCTTGAAGACGATGCCCTCTTCGATGGCATGCTCGACCTCCTCGTGACGGGCGGGGAGCTCTTCCATGCCGCGGCGGTAGACGACGTACACGTCCGCGCCCAGGCGCTTGGAGCAGCGTGCGGCGTCCATGGCGACGTTGCCGCCGCCGACGACGGCGACGCGCTTGCCGGCGAGCGGCATGATGGGCGTGTCGGAGCCGTCCTTATAAGCCTTCATCAGGTTGATACGGGTCAGAAACTCGTTGGCGGAGTAAACGCCGCAGAGGTTCTCGCCGGGGATGTGCATGAACATCGGAAGACCCGCGCCGGAGCCGATGAACACGGCCTCGAAGCCGTACTCGCTCATCAACTCGTCGATGGACACGACGCGGCCGATGACCATGTTCGTCTCGACCTTGACGCCGAGGGCCTTCAGGCCGTCGACTTCCTTCTGCACGATGGCCTTGGGCAGACGGAACTCGGGGATACCGTAGACCAGCACGCCGCCGGCGAGGTGGAGCGCTTCAAAAACGGTGACATCGTAGCCCTTCTTGGCAAGGTCGCCCGCGCAGGTGAGGCCGCTGGGGCCGGAACCGATGACCGCGACCTTGTGGCCGTTGGGCGTGGGCTTGGCGGGCGCTTCCTGCACGTTTGCATTGTGCCAGTCGGCGACAAAGCGCTCGAGGCGGCCGATGCCGACGGGATCGCCCTTGATGCCGCGGATGCACTTCGATTCGCACTGCGTCTCCTGCGGGCAGACGCGGCCGCAGACAGCGGGGAGGGAGGAGGTCTCGTGGATGACCTGATAGGCGCCCTCATAGTCCTTTTCGGTGATCTTCTTGATGAATTCGGGGATCTTGACCTGCACCGGGCAGCCGGAAACGCAGGGATGGTTCTTGCAGTTTAAGCAGCGGGCCGCTTCATCGAGCGCCTGCTCCTCGGTATAGCCGAGCGCGACCTCCAGGAAGTTCTTGTTGCGGACGTTGGGCTCCTGCGAGGGCATTTCGTTCTTCTTCAGACTCATGTTAGGCATATTACTGAACCTCCTTGCTGAACAGGTTGCAGGTCTCTTCGTATTTGTGGCGCTCCCAGTCGAAGTACATCTTGCCGCGCTTGAGACTCTCGTCCCAGTCGACCTTGTGACCGTCGAAGTCCGGGCCGTCGACGCAGGCGAACTTCGTCTCGCCGCCGACGGTGAGGCGGCAGCCGCCGCACATACCGGTGCCGTCGACCATGATCGGGCTCATGGAAACGGTGGTGGGGATGCCGTAGGGCTCGGTAGTCTTGGACACGAATTTCATCATGATGGCAGGGCCGATGGCGAAGATCTCGTCATACTGGTTGCCCGCGTCGATGAGTTCCTTGAGCGCATCGGTGACAAGACCCTTCTCGCCGTAAGAGCCGTCGTCCGTCATCAGCTTCAGAACGCTCGAAGCCGCGCGGAACTTGTCCTCAAGAATGACGAGGTCCTTATTCTTGAAGCCGACGACCGCGTGGACTTCCGCGCCGCAGTCGTGGAACTTCTTCAAAACGGGGTAAGCGATGGCGCAGCCGACGCCGCCGCCCACGACACAGACCTTTTTCTTGCCTTCGGTCTCGGTCGGGCGGCCCAGCGGGCCGACAAAGTCCTGAATGTACTCGCCCTCGGCTTTATGTCTGAGCTTTTCGGTGGTGGCGCCGATCGTCTGCACGATGATGGTAACGGTGCCCTTCTCACGGTCGAAGTCGTGGATGGTGATGGGGATGCGTTCACCGTTTTCATCGACGCGCAGGATGATGAACTGGCCGGGCTCGGCCTTCTTTGCCACCATCGGCGCCTCGATCTCGTAGAGGGTCACGGTGGGCTTGAGCGCTTCTTTCTTCACGATGCGATACATGAATGATTCTCCTTTTTGTTGAGATTCAACGCCGTGCCGTCCGGGGAGAACGGCAGGCGGGATTCCTGGACGCAGCGCCGGGAATAGGAATGATGCTATATTTATATCATGAAAGTTTTCTTGCGTCAATGAATGTCGAAATTCTGACGATGCAGGAAAACTTGCATTTACGAAAAATGCTTGCAAAAAACTAAAGCAGCGTCACGCTGCGGCCCTCGGTGCTGATGAGGTCCTCCTCGCGCATCTTGCGCATCTCGCGCATCATGGCGCTGCGGTCGGCGCTGATGTAGTCGGCAAGCATGCTGAGGGAAAACGGCAGGGGGAACGTCCGGCTGCCGTGCTCGTCGGCGAGCTGCTCGAAAAAGCACAGCAGCTTTTCGCGGATGGAGCGGCAGGCGAGCACCTCGATCCGGCGGCTCAGATGCAGGGACTTTTTCGAGAGCAGTTGGAAGAGGTTCGTTACGACCTGACTGTGGCAGGCGCAGGCGTTTTCGCAGCGCTTTGTGATCTGGTCATAGCGCATGAAGATGACGCGGCAGTCCTCGCGGCACTCGATGAGTGCGCTGCCGTCACGAAAGCCGGTGAATGCCAGCTCCTCGCCAAAGACGCTGCCCTCGTCCATGCTTTCAAGCACGGTGCGGTTGCCGTCGGCGTGCAGGCGCAGAAGCGCCGCGCTGCCCGAGAGCAGCACGCCGATCATATCCTGCTGCTGCCCGCAGGTGAGGATGGTCTGTCCTGCGCTGAAGCGCTGCTCATACGCGCTGAAGCAGCGCAGCATATTTTCGCACGATGCTTCGTCCACGCCCGTAAACAGTGCGGAATCGCGGCAGTCCATCGCTTCCCCTCCCGTAAGGCCTGCTGCTTTACCGGTGCAGCGCAGCCGTTGACCTATTGCATTATCATATACCAGAGAGGGAAAAAAGTAAATGACAATTTCGCGAAAAAATCGGACAAAAAAGCGTGCGATCCCTGTAAAAAAGCATCCGCCTTATTTGGCGGATGCTTTGTCCTTTGCCTTGCGCGCATAGTCGTAAAACACCTGCGCAATGGGCGATAAAATACTGTTTTTATGCTTGACGATATAGAGCTGGCGGCGGAAGCGCGAGTCGGGGAAGGGAAAGGCGAGGAGCTTTCCGAACTGAACATAGTCCTGCGCGGCGCTCTGCGCGATGAGGCCGACGCCTAAGCCCTCGCTGACCATCTGCTTGACGCTCTCGGTCGAGCGGATCTCGACCGCGGTGCGCAGCTGGGCGATGTCGATGCCGAGCTCATTTAAGAGTTCCTTGCCCGCCTGATACGTGCCGCTGCCCTTTTCGCGGCTGATGAACGTCTCTTCCTTGAGCTGCTCGATGGGGAAGGGCTTGCCCGCAAAGGCCTGATACTTTTTGGTGTTCGGCGTGATGAGCACCATCGGGTCGCTGGCAAAATCCTGATAGACACACTTGTGGCTCGCCACCATCGTGCCGCAGAAGCCGATCTCCACACTGCGCGTGGCGACGAGCTCCACGACCTTGGGACTGTCCTCCATCTGGATGTTGAAGGTGATGTCCGGATAGCGGGCGCGGAAGTCCTGCAAAAGATGCGGCAGATAATACTGGCTCGGCACCGTGGAGGCCGCGATGGAGATCGTACCCTTCATCTCCTGCGAGAAGTTGCGCAGCGCGATGGCCGCATTCTCGCGCACTTGTAAGATCTCCTTGGCGTATTTGTAGAGGAGCTTGCCCGCGTCGGAGGGGTAGGTCTCCTTCGTGGTGCGGACGATGAGCTTGATATTCAGTTTTCTCTCCAGTGCGGAGACGTGCGAGCTGATGGTCGGCTGCGTCAGGTGCAGCAGCTCCGCGGCGCGGGAAAAGCTGCAGTTTTCCACCACGTAGACGAACGCTTCGAGCTCTTTGATATCCATATCAATGTCCATGAAGTTCCCCCGTCAGACCGGCAAAAGCGAAATGTTTTGCGTTGATAGTGCGTTGAATGCTTATTTTTTAACAGTATACACAGTTTAGCGCCGTTTGTCCAGAGAGGGAAACGGCATTTTGCAGGATTTTATGCATTTTTGCCCGTGCGATGCACCGCACGGGCAAAAAATGACGGCTTACTGCTTGTCCTGCGCCAGCGCCTCGCCCAGCGCGATGGCGAGCTGATCGGGGCAGGAGGTATTCTTGAAGCCGCAGCGGATGCCGCGCATGCGCGCGATGGCATCCTCGGCCTTCATGCCTTCGACCAGGCGCGAAATGCCCTGGAGGTTGCCGTTGCAGCCGCCGATGACCTCCACGCTCTTGATGGTGTGGTCGTCGTTCAGCTCAATGTGCATTTCCTTGGAGCAAACGCCCTTGGTGCGGTAGTTATAGGTCATTTCTATCTCTCCTTTTCTGATAGTCCACGCCAATCATAGCACATTCGCCCTGCGTTCGCAAGGGATGCACCGAAAAAGGAAAGAAAAAGAAGATGCGGCAATTCGGGGTGGTATTCCGCGAACAAGCGTGCTATAATTATCCTGTTAGAATATTGCCATTACAGAACAAAACGCAAAAGGAGTTGTTTTTTATGTCAGTTTTGACCGCCGTTATCCTCGGCCTTGTGCAGGGGATCGCGGAATTTTTACCGATCTCGTCCTCCGGACATCTCGCCATCGCGGAGCACCTGCTGAACATGCAGGGCGCGAGCAACGTGCCCGACTTTTTCGATGTGTTGCTCCACCTCGGCACGCTCGTGGCGGTGTTTGCCGCTTACTGGGACGATATCCGCGATATGATCGTGGAGTTTTTTACCGGCATCGGCGACCTTGCCCATCATCGCACGCCGAACCCCGTGCCGCCTGCGCGCCGTCTCATCCTGCTCATCATCGTGGGCACGCTGCCGCTTTTCGTCATGGTGCCGTTTCGCCGTTTTTTCACGGAGCTGAGTGATAATATGTACTTTATCGGCGGCGCGCTGATCGTCACGGGCATCCTGCTCTTTGCGAGCGACCGCGTGCGCCATGGACGCAAGACCGAAAAGACCGCCACAATGCTCGACGCGCTGCTCGTTGGTATCGGTCAGGCCATCGCGCTGTGCCCGGGCATCTCCCGCTCCGGCATGACGATCACGGCGGGCTGCTTCACGGGCTTTGAGCGCAAGTTTGCCGTGCGCTTTGCATTCCTGCTCTCCATCCCCGCGGTGCTGGGCGCGAACATCCTGACGCTCAAGGACGCGTTCGAAGCGGGCATCGACTTCTCCAGCGTGCCCGTGTACCTCGTCGGTGTCGTCGTCGCGGCGGTGTCGGGCTATGCGAGCATCCGCCTGCTGCGCTATGTTGCCGACAAGGGCCGTTTCGGCGCGTTTGCCTATTACTGCTGGGCCGCCGGCGTGCTGACGCTGGTGCTCACGATCCTGCACTAATTTTTGATTCTGAGGTGAATCATGGCACAACAGAAGAAAAAAACCACCACAACGAAAAAGAAAACGACGGGTTCGTCCCGCTCCTTGTCTTCCGGCAAGCGCACGGCGAAGAAGAATCAAAAGCGCCCCATCCGCCGCGAGGTTGCGGGCGCGATCCTGCTGGTGCTGGCGCTGTGCCTGGGCTTCAGCTATTTCCAGTCGGGGGCGTGGCTGCTCGATCAGCCGGCGAAGCTGTGCCGGTCGCTCTTTGGCTGGGGCTATTACCTCGTCGCGCCCGCGCTGCTGCTGGGGAGCTATATCCTGCTCTTCCACCGTGGGCGGAACGTCGCGTCCTGCCTTGTCGGCACGGCGCTGCTGCCGGTTGTGTTCGGCGCGATCATGCACATTGCCCTCTGCAAGGAGGAGTATGTCAACATGGATGGCATCTTGAAGCTTCTGTGGACGAGCGGCAACGCGCTCGAGTCCGGCGGCGCGGTGTCTGCATCGCTTGCGATCATGCTGGTGCTGCTGGTGAAAAAGGTGCTGGCGATGGTCCTGCTCGTTGTGCTGTTCGTCGCGTTTTTGATGATGGCGTTCCGCTTGACGCCTGCCGCCGTGATCGAGGCCGTGCGCTCGCACGAGCGCGTGCCCTATGAGCCAGTGGAGGAAGAGAACCTTCCGCCGCAGCGCACCCATGTGCCGCGCCGCAGTGCGCCGGTCCATACGCCGGACGCCGCCATCGACATTCCGCTCGACGGCGAGGAGCGCGTCATCAAGAAAAATCCCACGGGCGGCTTCTTCCGCAAGAAGTCCGATAATATCAAGAGCCCCGACGAGCTGTTAGCGGGCGGAAGTGCCGCGGAGACAAAGAGCGCTGCACCCGTTTCGCCTGCCGCCGCGCCGTCCGCACCCGTTAAGCCTGTGACGGTGGAGGCCGACGACTTCGACCTGCCGCCGTTTGATACAGCGCCGAGCGCGCCCGCGCCGGTCGTCCCGGCACCCGCACCTGTGATGCACACGCCGTTTGCCGCGCCCACGCCGAGCGTGCAGAGCGCGCCCGTCACCGCAGCAACCGTGGCAGCCGCCGCGGCTCCCGCCGTGCTGAGCGACAAGCAGGAGGATAAGCTCCGCCGCGCCGAGGTCGATGCCGCGCGCGAGGAGGTCACGCGCGAGATCGAGGGCAGCGACGCGCAGCCCCAGCCGCCTGCATATCAGTATCCGCCCATCACGCTCTTAAAAGAGGGGAGCGTGACGAACGCCGCCGAGGCGGGCGCGGAGCTGCGCAACAACTCCCGCCGCTTGGCGCAGACGCTCACGAGCTTCGGCGTGGACGCCCAGCCGGGCGATGTGGTGCGCGGCCCGTCGGTCACGCGCTATGAGTTCACGCTCAGTCAGGGCGTGAAGCTCTCGAAGATCACAAATTTGCAGGACGATATCGCCCTTGCGCTGGGCGCGAGCGGCGTGCGCATCGCGCCCATCCCCGACAAGATCTCCGTCGTGGGTGTCGAGGTGCCGAACAAGCTCGTTTCGCCCGTCAGCATCCGCACGGTGCTCGAATCCACGGAGTTCACCACCCATCCTTCCACCACGGCCTTCGCCGTTGGCAAGGACATCAGCGGCAAGAACATCGTCGGGAATATCTCGAAGCTTCCGCACGTGCTTATCGCCGGTACGACGGGCTCCGGTAAGTCCGTGTGCACGAACTCGCTGATCGTCTCGATGCTCTATAAGTCAACGCCCGAAGAGGTGCGCTTTATCATGGTCGACCCGAAGATGGTCGAGCTTGCGCCCTACAACGGCATCCCGCACCTGCTCATCCCCGTCGTCACCGACCCGAAGAAGGCCGCGGGTGCGCTGCAATGGGCCGTGTACGAGATGATGAAGCGCTACAAGATGTTCTCCGAGCACAACGTCAAGGACCTTGCCTCCTACAATAAGGTGGCGGAGACGGACGAAACGCTCAAAAAGCTGCCGAGCGTCGTCGTCGTCATCGACGAGCTGGCCGACTTGATGCTCGTCGCGGCGAAAGAGGTCGAAGAGTCGATCTGCCGCGTGGCACAGATGGGCCGCGCCGCGGGCATGCACCTGGTTATCGCGACGCAGCGTCCGTCCGCGGACGTCATCACGGGCCTGATGAAGGCCAACATCCCGAGCCGCATCGCGTTCGCGGTCGCCTCCGCGATGGAATCGCGCATCATCCTCGACACCGCGGGCGCGGAAAAGCTCGTCGGCCGCGGCGACATGCTCTACGCCCCGCTGGGCGAAGGCAAGCCCAAGCGCGTGCAGGGCTGCTTTATCTCGAGCGAGGAGATCGAGCGCGTGGTCAACTTCGTCAAGGAAAACGGCGAGACGGACTACGACGAATCCGTCATCGACAAGATCAACGCTGCCGTCGCCGAAAAGGAGAAAGGCAGCGGCAAGGGCGGCGGCAATGCCGCGCCCGAGCAGAACGCCGCTGACGAGGGCGACGAGCTGCTGCCCGCCGCGATCGACGTGGTCATGGAGACCGGTCAGGCGTCCGTCTCGATGCTCCAGCGCAGACTGAAGCTCGGCTATTCGCGCGCGGCGCGCATCGTCGACGAGATGGAGACGCGCGGCATCGTGGGCCCGTTCGAGGGCTCAAAGCCCCGCCAGCTGCTCATCACCAAGGAGCAGTGGCAGGAGCTCAAGATGAAGGGCGCCTACGGCGCAACGCCGCCGGAAGCGGAAGAGCTTCCGCCGCCGGACGAGGAAAACTGAATCAAGAAAAAAGCGCCGCAGATGAAATTCATCTGCGGTGCTTTTTTGCGCGCTTTTGGTTCCCCGCGCACGGGAGGCGCATAGACTGTCGGGGAAGAAGAAATGGGGGAGGAGATCGACATGGCCTATTCCGACAGAGAGCTGCTCGCGCGCCTTATCGAGTGCGAGGCGGGCGGCGAGGGCGAGAATGGGATGAAAGCCGTGGCGAGCGTCGTGATGAACCGCGTGCGCTCGACGGGCGGCGAATACGCGCGCGTGGGGCAGGGCAGCATCCGCAATATCATCTTTCAGCCGGGACAGTTCGTCTGCGCGAGCGAGACCGAGCGCGGCGCTTACAACCCGCAGAACATCTACAACATGCGCCCGACCGACATCCACTATGAGATCGCGGACTGGGCCATCGCGGGCAACCGGTTGAACGGTCTTGGAACGGCGTTGTGGTTCTTTAACCCGTTTTCGCCGTCCTGCCGCGCGAATTTTCCTTCAAATATGGGGACGTTCGTCATGCGTATCGGCGACCACTGTTTTTATAACCCCACCGCCGCGTATTACGACACCTGAGAAAAGCAAATCAGCAGCAACGGGAAAGGGAGAGGACGTTTTTATGATCCAGATGGGAAAAAGCATGCCGTGCCTTTATGAGCAGATGGCTGCCGTGCCCGCCATGGCGAGCGCGCAGCAGAGCGGCAACAGCAATAATAGCAGCAATAATAGCAGTAATAACAACAGTAACAACGCGAGCCAGAGCTATGAGGAAATGCTTGGAGGATCGTCGGGGGCGGGGGGCATGTCGCTCGTGCTGCAGGGCGGCGCGAGCGGGCGGTTCCAGCCCACGCCCGACAAGATCGAAGAGTCGCAGACCGTCGACAAGATGGCCTACAATTCGTGGAAGGGGATGCTCGCGCGCAACATCGGCCGCGCAGTCATCGTGAGCTTCCTCGTCGGTTCGCAGAACACGGTCGTGGCGGTCGGTACGCTACAGGAGGTCGGAAACGACTATATCACGCTGTTCCACCCCGGCCGCAGCGCATACATCACCGCCGACATCTACTCCATCCGCTTCGTGGAGTTCCCGCAGGGGAACAACGTGATCACACTCAACTAAAAAGGGACGCTTTCGCGTCCCTTCATTTTTGCTTTTGCGTTCGCAGACGCAAAGAATTTTGATCGTCGATCGCCGCGACCAGCGCGTGGCGATCGACACCTCTCGCTCCGCGCGTGTCGCAGCCGCCAGCGGCGGCAAGGCACAAAGCGGAGTGTGGCCTTTCTCAAAAAAGCGGCTTTACCGCTTTTTTGAAGTACTTAGAATCTTCTTCTCCGCCCGCGGTAGCCGCCGTGTGCTGCGCCGCGGCGGCGGTGGCCGTAGCGACGGCGGCGGGAGAACATCGTCACATAGACGACGAGCGCGACGATCAGCAGTACGACCACGATCAACAGAATGCGGACGAGCGGCTTTGCGAAAAAGTCAGACACCCTGCGCTGCGCCGTCAGGAACCACGAGGCCGATACATCGTTCAGCGCTAAGAGGTCCGTCTCGGCATAGACCTTACCATTGTAGGAGAGCGTCAGCTTGCCGAGCACGTCGCCCGCGGAAACGGGCGCGTCGACCGTGTCGTTCGTGAGCGTTACGGTGCGCTCGAGCATGTCGGGCTCCACGTTGTCGGGCAGAAGACAGGAGATATCCTCCGCCGCGTGGGTCGAAACGTAGCTCGCCTCGCTCGAAAGTGCGACGGGCACCTCCTGCACAAGGTCGGAGGAGGAGAGAATGTCGCGGAGAACAAAGTTGTCAAAGCCCCAGTCGAACATGCGCGACGTTTCGGAGAAACTGCGCGTCTGGATGGTCACACCGTCCTCGAGCGTCACGCGCTCTGCGCCCAGCACCACGCTGATCATGTGGCGGCTGCCGCGCAGGGCGGACGAAATGAGGCAGTAGCCCGCCTCGGGTGTCGAGCCGGTCTTGATGCCCTGCGCGTCGCGGTACACATACCCGCGGGCGCGCCAGTTGGAGATGAGAAAGTTCGTCGAGTGCAGCTCACGCGGCTTGTCGGTCATGTTCGTGGCGGGCACGGTGTAGCTTTTGGAGTTGCAGATCTCCATGAATTTGTCATGCTTCAGCGCCTCGCGCGTGATGAGGTAGAGGTCCCACGCGGTCGTGTAGTGCTGGGAGTTGTGAAGGCCCGTGGCGTTGGCGAAGTGCGTGTGCTCGCAGCCAAGCTCCGTCGCGCGCTCGTTCATGCGCGCGACAAAGGCGTCGACCGAGCCGTAGAGCGTTTCGCCCAAAATGTTGCACGCCTCGTTCGCCGAGACGATGAGCATGCAGTTGAGCAGCTGCTCGACCGTCATCGTTTCGCCGGGGACGATGTTCGCCGTGCTGCCGTCGCTGGAGAGCCCCTCGAACGCCGATTCCGTCGCAGTGACGGAGTCGGTCAGCGCGATCTTGCCCTCGTCGATGGCTTCAAACACCAGCAGCGCGACCATCACCTTTGTGAGCGATGCGGGGAAGTTCTCCTGATGGGCGTTTTTCTCGTAGAGAATTTCGCCTGTGTCGGCCTCAATGAGAAGACCAGCCTTCGCGTCGAGGTCAAAGTCCTCATAGGCGTCGGCGCTCGTGAGCGAAAAGAGCGGGAGCAGGAGCGCAAAGGATAAAAAAAGTGAAAACCAGCGGCGTTTTTTCATGGAAATATACCTCGTTGTATGATACAATCAAATATGGAATACAGTGAAGAGGAGCGCGCCGTTCGGCACGCTTCGACATCAGTATAGCAAAAAAGGCAGGCGAGCGCAACCGTGGAAAAGGAAGAAAAGAAAACCAAAGTCAGCGGCGTCTACCTTGTGCTCGCCGCGCTGACGGTGCTGTTCGCCGTTTCGCTCGTTTTTCTGCACAAAACGGCCTACGAGGGCGCCTCGCACGGGAATTACACCGTGACGACGCAGGACAAGACCGACGAGATCACCGCACCCACGCGCGTTGTGACGCTTGTGAACGTCAATACCGCGACGGCGGAGGAGCTTGAAACGCTGACGGGCATTGGCCCGTCGCTCGCGCAGGCGATCATCGACTACCGCGCAGAGCACGGCGATTTTACGGCGGCGGAGGACCTTTTGAACGTCAAGGGCATCGGAGAGGCGAAGCTCGAGGGTTTCCGCGCGGAGATCACATTCACGGAGGAGGATGGCAATGAAAATTCTGGTGGTTGACGACGAGCAGCTTCTCGTCAAGGGCATGAAATTCAATCTGGAAAACGAGGGCTACACGGTCGAGACCGCCTACGACGGCGCGACCGCCATCGACATGGCGAAAAGCGGCGGGTTCGACCTCATCATCCTCGATCTGATGATGCCGCAGGTGGACGGGCTGACGGCCTGCATGCGCATCCGCGAATTTTCCAATGTGCCCATCATCATGCTGACCGCGCGCAGCGAGGACGCCGACAAGATCATCGGCCTTGAGTCCGGCGCGGACGACTATATCACAAAGCCGTTCAACATCTTAGAGCTCAAAGCGCGCATCCGCGCGCTGCTGCGCCGTGCGAACGCCGCACCGCAGCAAAAGCAGTCTGAAACGCTCCTGTTGACCGCGGGCGGCATCACGCTCGACCCCGAGCAGCGCGTCGCCGTCAAAAACGGCGAGATCGTCGAGCTCACGGCCAAGGAATACGACCTCATCGAGCTTCTTGTCAAGAATCCGCGCCGCGTTTACTCGCGCGAAAATCTGATGGACCTCGTCTGGGGCTACACCTACGCAGGCGACTACCGCACAGTGGATGTGCACATTCGGCGGCTTCGCGAAAAGCTCGAGGAAAACCCCGCCGCGCCGCAGCACATCCTGACCAAATGGGGCGTGGGGTACTACTTGAAGGACTGATTTCCCACTAAAAGAAAGAGAAGGGGGCAGCGCCGTGCAGATGCATGCGAGCCTGCAGCGAAAATTCAGCTTCAGCTATATCGCCATCATTCTGGCGGTGCTGATCCTGCTGAACACGTATCCGCTCATCACGTCGGAAAACCTGACGTTCCGCTCTAAGCAGAGCTCGCTGCAGGGCAGCGTCTCGGTGATGGTGACGGCGCTCTCGGGCCTTGAGGAGCTGAGCGAGGAAAATGTCGCGGGTGCGATGACGCTCGTGGAGGAGACGGGCATCTCCCGCGTGCTTGTGACGGACGCCTCGGGACGCGTGCTGTACGACACGCGCGAGACCGACGGCGCGATCGGCCGCTACGCCTTTTATACAGAGCTTGTGCAGGCGCTTCGCGGGGAGGACGTTTTCTACACCGAATTTTCAGACAAGGCGTTCAAAAGCCGCGCGGCCTCGCCGGTCATCTACCACAGCCAGACCATCGGCGCGGTCTACGCCTATGAATACGACACCGAGCAAGCGGAGCTGCTGTTGTCCCTGCAGCGAAATCTTCTGACCATTTCTGCGGTCGTGCTGGTGTTCGCCGGCGGCATCAGCGTGCTCTTATCCCGCGTGCTGACGCGGCGCTTCGGCGTACTGACCGACGCCATCCGCAAGATGCGCGAGGGCTCGTACAGCCACCGCGCCGAGGTCGGCGGGCACGACGAGATCAGCGAGCTCGCCGCCGAGTTCAACGACATGGCCGACCGTTTGCAGACGACGGAGGACGCGCGCCGCCGCTTCGTGTCGGATGCGAGCCATGAGCTCAAAACGCCGCTGGCCGGTATCAGGCTTCTCTCTGACTCCATTTTGCAGACGGAGAACATGGACGCGCAGACCGTGCGCGAATTCGTCGGCGATATCG
>ERZ826242.1973-NODE-1973-length-19519-cov-6.194462_pt1 | contig 19519 bp, 17 predicted proteins | sample MGYA00519871_ERZ826242 | MGnify/ENA primary metagenome ERZ826242 (study PRJEB31778, sample SAMEA3449226) | human gut metagenome | biome: human gut; feature: human-associated habitat; material: faeces | place: United Kingdom | collected 2010/2012 ...
ACAGGTATCAAAAAGTATTGAATTTATTGAAAAAAACACTTGATTATATGGAGAGGATATATAGAAAAAATACATAAGTGTAATTACATATCGATAAATATGATTGGACATAAAGCTTATCTATTGGTAAAATGATGCTAAATGATAGAAAACATTGTGAAGTGTTGAGAGGGGATATATGAAAAAAAGAAAAGAATGGGTAAAAAAGGGCATTTTGATTGTACTATTACTTCTGTGTATAGCTGCTTATCTGTGGATACCGGGAGTACATAGTGTGATGAACCGGGTGTTTAAGATGTTTGCAAGCGGTGATTTTACCATTGTGAGAGATTTTGTTGCATCATATGGAGTATATGCAGCACTGATATCTTTCTTATTGATGATATTTCAGTCAATTGCAGCACCGCTTCCGGCGTTTTTGATAACATTTGCGAATGCAAATCTATTTGGCTGGTGGAAGGGGGCAATCCTTTCATGGAGCAGTGCGATGGCTGGAGCAGCAGTATGCTTTTATATTGCAAAGATATTAGGACGTGATGTGGCAGAAAAGTTAACCAGTAAAGCAGGACTTGAGCAGATAGATACATTTTTTGAGAGATATGGAAAGAATACGATACTGATCTGCCGTCTGCTTCCGTTTGTGTCATTTGACATTGTAAGCTATGCAGCAGGACTTACATCGATGTCATTTGCATCATTTTTTGTAGCCACGGGAATTGGACAGTTACCGGCAACTATTGTCTATTCTTATGTGGGAGGTATGCTGACTGGTGGAGCAAAGCTACTGGTAACAGCATTATTACTTATATTTGCTCTTTCGGCATTTATCTTTATGCTGAGAAAGATATATATGGACAGACAGTCCAGAAAATTAAAGGAATAGGAGGGACGAATGCATGGAGACATATTACAATCCAGAAGACCTTGCAAAATTCGGTACGATTGGGGAAAAGGCACCAGAGTTAGCGGAAAAGTTCTTTGCATATTATAATGCAGTATTCGAAGAAGGCGCGCTGACAGCAAGAGAAAAATCACTGATCGCACTTGCAGTTGCACATACCGTACAGTGCCCATATTGCATCGATGCATATACGAATGACTGCCTGGATAAAGGTGTCAGTGAAGAACAGATGACAGAAGCCGTACATGTAGCAGCAGCAATCCGTGGTGGAGCAAGTCTTGTACATGGAGTGCAGATGAAAAATATCGTGAAAAAACTGGAGTTTTAAAAGATTTGGGAAATACAAAGATGAACAAATTTGTATAAGAAACGACAGAGTATGTATGAAAAAGATTAAAAAGAAAGATAATGAGGAAATTAAAACATGAAAAAGAAAATTGTGACATTATTACTGGTAGCTGCAATGACAGGAACAATGGTTGTCGGATGTGGATCAAAAGGGGATGATAAGACGTCCGATACTAAGACAGAGCAGACAGAAGACAAGAAAGATACTGACGAGAAAAAAGAACTGGCAGATGATGAATACCAGTATGTATCAGCCGCAGATACAGTAAAAGCAGATGGCGTTCATGTATTAGATGTCAGAGAGTGGGATAACTATGTGAAGGGAAGAGTTGCAAATTCTGAATGGTGTCCAATCTTTCCTCTGGAAGATGATTCCTTAGTAGATGAGATGACAACTTATGCAAAAGATCATCTGAATGATGGAAAAGACATCTACGTGATTTGTAACAGCGGAAAACGAGGAGCTGAAAAAGCAACAGGTGTATTAAGAGATGCGGGAATCGAATCAACTTCTATCTATACAGTAGAAGGTGGAGCAGAGGCACTCAGTAAAGAAAGTGGAGCTTTGATCACAGACCGTACGGAAGAAAATATCGATTGGAAATATGTATCAGGTAAAGATGCTGTTGACAAAATTGGAGATAAAGATGTACAGTTTTTAGATGTTCGTGATGATGATACATATAAAGCTGGTCATTTAAAAGGAACACTTCAGTGCAGTCTGAAAGATTTTGATACAGAGGCTGCTCAGACAGCAATGTATAAGCTGGCAACAGAGGAGATGGACAAAGACGAACCTGTATACATCCTTTGTTATAGCGGTAATAAATGCGCAAAGACAGCAATTTCAGTAATGAAAGATGCAGGATTTGATACAGACAATCTGTTCATCATTGAAAATGGTGCAAAAGATGGAGATGTATCTGGAGCATTTGTAACAGAATAAAACGAAGAAAAAGGGAGTAGGAATACCGCTCCCTTTTAGATATATTATGAAATCAAACAAGAGGACAAAAAACATGAAAAAAAAAGTACTGGCTGTATTATTAAGTACAGCAATGGTTGCATCCCTTGCAATTGGATGCGGATCAAATTCAAAATCAGATGACAGCAAATCTGATACAAAGACAGAGGCAAAAGCCGACACAAAAGAAGAGACAAAAGACGTTGAGCCGGTAGAGCAGAGAACGGTCTATGTAACGCCAGAATGGTTAAAGAGTGCACAGGATGGTAATCAGGAAGGCTACGAAGATGTAGTTGTTGCAGAAGTTGCTTATGGTGATGATGCAAAAGACTGTGATTCTTACCAGAAAGGTCATATTCCTGGAGCAATCTATGTTGGTGATGTTGAGGTAGAAGATGCTACAGGATCAGAGGAAGGAGCATATAATCTTCTTTCTGCTGATGAAATTGAGAAAAACCTTCTTTCACATGGTATTACAAAAGATACAAAGGTTGTTCTTTACGGAGGAGATATCTCTGGAACAGCACGTGTTGCTTACGCTTACATCTGGGCAGGTGTTGAAGATGTTAAAATTGTAAATGGTGGAATTGATGCATGGAAAAATGCCGGATATGAGACCGAGAAAAAGACAAATGAAGGAACAGAAGCAAAAGACTTCGGAACAACTGTACCGGCACATCCAGAATACTGGACATCTATTGAAGATGCAAAAGACAAACTTGCAAACGATGATAACTTCAAATTAGTAAGTATCAGAAGTGAAGAGGAATGGCTTGGTGAGACAAGTGGTTATAACTATATGGACAAAGCCGGCGAGCCGGACGGTGCTGTATGGGGAAAAGGTGCTAAGACAGCAGCAGACGTTGCAGATTTTACAAACGATGACGGAACAGTAAAAGATCTGGACGGATTCAAAGAAGTATGGAAAGACTGCGATTTCACATTAGATAATGATCTTGCATTCTATTGTGGAACAGGATGGAGAGCAACCGTACCATTCCTTGTACTTTATGAAAATGGATACGATAATATCTCTGTATATGATGGTGGATGGTATGAGTGGTTAATGCATGATGACTATCCGGTACAGGTTGGAGATCCTGCAAGTGCTGATTGTGTGCATACAACAGTCGGAGAACTCCCTACAGGAAAAGCAGCAAAATAAAGTCGAATAAGAGTCAAAAAAAATTTTTTTGAATGATAATAATTAAAATTACAAGCGCTGTCACTGAATACCGGTGACAGCGTTTGGCAGTTGTTAAGGAGTGACTATGAAAAAATTAGTATATATTTTACTTGATTTATTAACTGTTGTATTTATGATTGGGGCGTATGCGGTACAGTACTTTACCAGAAAAAAATTAGGTATGCTCCGATGGGTGAATTATCAGAATATGCAGATACAGAAAAATGCAGTTTATGGTATACTGAAATATATCACAGTTGTAGTTGCGATTATATTTATTGTGATGATTATAGCGGGATATAAGAAGAAAAAAGCAATGATGAGAAAGCTTGATCTTGTGATGATTGTGATTATGTCACTACTAGGAATCTTTTATCTTGGAATTACAGTATTAAAGTCAATTGAAGTACTTCCAGCATATTACTTTTTAATGCCGCTTGTTGGGGCAGCGGTTCTGATGCAGATTATAAGAAATGGTATTGCAGTGGGGACAAAAAAGAATGAAAAATAAAAAAATGTGGATATTTATCGGGATTATCATCCTGATATTGATCTGTAATCATATTTTCGGATGGTCATCATACCTTGGAAATACAGAAAACCTGAAATTTTTAGAGCAGATGGTGAAGGACAATCTGATACTGGCCATTCTTATCTATACAGTGCTTACGATTATAAGTTGTGTAGTACTGGCTTTACCGGGTGTAACATTTGCAATAATTGCGGGACTGGTGTTCGGGCCGGTGCTTGGAACAATCTGCTGTTCTGTTGCTACCACACTTGGAGCGATGGTGGCATTTATTGTGGGAAGATTTTTTCTACAGGACAGTATCAGACCGGTGGCAATGAAGAATAAATATCTGAAAAAATGGCTGTTTGACGAGTCTGGAAATAACGAAATATTCATCCTGATGATTACGAGGCTGGTTCCGCTGTTTCCGTATAATCTTCAGAACTTTGCATATGGAGTAACGGATATTAAGTTTTCGACATATTCTATCTGTTCTTTGATCTTTATGCTTCCGGGAACAGCCATGTATACAGTTGGAACGGCAGGACTTGCGGATAAAGAGAACCGTATCCTGTATATTGGAATTGCAGTTGTTCTGGCAGTGATCGTGATGGGACTTGGTGCATTTCTGAAAAAGCATTACGTGCAGGAGGAAAAAAGTGAAGAATAAAAATATAGTGGAGACATGTACACATTGTCATGCCTGCCAGAATCAATGTGTATTTTTGAAAAAATATGGCATTGATATCGGGGATACCGAAAAACTTAATGAGCTTGCATACCATTGCTTTTTATGCGGGAAATGTACAGAGGTATGTCCTGAGAAGATTGATGGAAGAGCATATATTCTGAACCTCCGCAGAAAAAAAGTCGAAGAAGCGGATGGAAACTTTACAGAAAAAGGTTATGGAATGCTCTTAAAAGAAAAGAAAGATTATATATACCGGAATTACAGGCATGCACAGGGCAGAAGCGTGTTATTTCCGGGATGTAATTTTCCTTCTTTTTATCCCAGGACGACAAAAAAGCTGGTAAATGTGTTAGAGGCATATGGTATTGGAGTTGCATATGACTGTTGCGGAAAGCCGGTTGCAGAACTCGGTCTGGAAGCAGATGAAAAACGTATTATTAACCGGATAGACCAGGAATTGAAAACAAGAAAGATAAAAGAAGTGATCATGCTCTGCCCGAATTGTTATGATTATTTGAAAACGCGGCTTACCAAGGTAAAGATCACAAGTATCTATGAAAAGCTGGAAGAACTTGGAATTGGAAAGAAAAACCTGATACCGGCAAAGGTATTTCTTCCATGCCCGGACAGAGAAAAAAAAGAACTGTTAAGCCAGATTGAGTCTTATGTGAATGGTGGATTGATGCCAGTCGGAAATGTACAATGCTGTGGACTGGGCGGCTGTGCGCCGGTTAAAGAACCGGATCTTGCAAAGTCCATGGGAGAATCCTTAAAAGTTAAATTAAAAGACAGCAGTGAAGAAAAAATATACAGTTATTGTGCATCCTGTGCAGGCAATCTGAACCGCAACGGCTGCAGGAACGTAATCCATGTTCTGACAGAAATTATGGAGACATATGAGAAAACAGATATCGGAAAGTCCATGCTTAATCGTATAAAGACAAAGTTTATATAAGAAAGTAATAGAGCGTGACATGCATCTTGCAGAAAGTATTGTTCAGACACATTATGACGTCAGGCAAAGATGCCAGAAATATAAAAAGAGGAAACAGATAAAATGAAACGAGCAGTGATTGTATTTACAAGGGTTCCAGTTCCGGGACGGACAAAGACAAGAATGATGCCATACTTTTCACCGGTGGAATGTGCAAGACTTCATGAAAATTTTCTGAAAGACATTGCACAGGAGTGTGAAAAAGTAAATGCAGACATATTCGTATGCTATACACCACAGAGAGGAAAAGCATATCTGAAGACAATATTTAAAGGTGTGGCAGATTACATCCCACAGATGGGGGCGGGCCTGGGAGAAAGAATGTATCAGGCAATCGGATACGTACTGGGAAAAGGATATGATTCTTGTGTGCTGATTGGAACGGATATACCGGAACTTAAGGCTTCTGATTTGGAATATGCGCTGAGACTTCTGGATGTAAATGATGTAGTATTTGGACCGACTGTAGATGAAGGATATTATCTGGTTGGAATGAAAAGGCCAATAAGGGAAGCATTTGAAAAAAAGACATATGGAACGGGAAATGTCCTGGAACAGACGGTAGTCCCGTTAAAGGAGATGGGCCTGACGGTTGGATATGTGAGAAGGCTGCAGGATATGGATGACAGGGAAGACATTACCTGTTACAGAAGCCGTATGAGAGTGCAGAAATCGCTTCAGAAAACATATACTGGACGGTATCTTTTAAAAAAGCAGAAGATTTCTGTCATTGTCCCAGTATATAATGAAGAGACAACAATCGAAAAACTGCAGGAGCAATTGTTACCGTTGCAGAAAAACTGCGAGATCATTTTCGTAGATGGTGGAAGTACAGATGCAACCATATCTATGATTGATCCTTCATTTAAAATCCTGCGTTCGCCAAAGGGGAGGGCGAATCAGATGAATCTGGGTGCCAGAGAGAGTAAAGGGGATATTCTGTTCTTCCTCCACAGCGACAGTGAACTTCCCAAAAAGCCATTGGAAGAAATCCGTGAAGTAATGAAAGATTATGAAGCAGGCTGTTTTGGGATAGCATTTCATTCCAGACAGTTCTTTATGTGGACTTGCAGAGTCATTTCCAATCACCGGATCAAAGACAGGAAAGTCATGTTTGGGGATCAGGGAATCTTTATTACCAGAGAATTATTCTTTGAGGCAGGGATGTTCCCGAATCTCCCAATTATGGAGGACTATCAGTTCTCGCTTACATTAAAGGAGATGGGAGTGAAGCTTGGAATTGCCAGACACAGAATCTATACATCAGACCGGAGATTTCCGAAAAAGACGATCCCGCAGTTAAAAGTGATGTGGAAGATGAACCGGTTAAGGAAGATGTACAGAGACGGGGTGCCGATAGAGACGATATCAAAGCTATATAGAGATGTAAGATAATAACTGGTAGTATAAAAAATAAATCCGTATCAGAACAAATATGTCAGGTATTAAAAAGGATATAAAATAACGATGGAACGAATAAAAGGATTAAAAGAATATGTAAAAAATAAAGACTACAGAGAGGCACTGGGACTGCCAACGGAGCAGGAAGAAGAATATAAGATGCTGGCCCAGGGAGAATATAATATCAATTATATTTTTGAACATCCAAAGACAGGACAGAAGCTATTGCTTCGTGTGAACTGCGGAAGCCAGATGCATCTGGAAGATCAGATCGGTTATGAATTCTACGCACTGCAGCTACTGAAAGATTCAGGAAGAACGCCGAAGGCATTATATGTAGACGGAAGTAAAAAACTTCTGGATCACGGAATCATGGTAATGGAATATCTTCCGGGAAAGGCACTGGATTATCATACAGATATGAAGTATGCTGCTGAATGTCTGGCAGATATCCACAGTGTCAGAATCCCGGAATCTGAAAAAGTATTGATACGTCCGGAAAATCCACTCATTGCCATACTGGAAGAGTGTGAGGAGATGGTAAAGACATATATGGATTCCCCACTTGGAAAAGATAAGACAAAACAGACAATCCGGGATTTGCTTGATCAGGCATGGAAAAAAGCGAGAAAGTCAGATATAGAATCAACGTATGCATGCTGCATTAATACAGAACTGAATTCCAGCAATTTCCTGATCGGAGGGGAAGGAAAGCCAAACTATCTGATTGACTGGGAAAAGCCGCTTTTAGGAGACCCGGCGCAGGATCTGGGACATTTCCTTGCACCGACAACAACATTTTGGAAGACAGACGTAATCCTTGGTATGGAAGAGATAGAGATATTCATAGATAATTATATCGAATGTGTAGGAGGACGTTTTGATACGACGGGACTAAAGGAACGGACGAAAACATTTGTAGAGATAACATGTTTAAGAGGCATTACATGGTGTGCTATGGCATGGGTACAGTATCAGCAGCCGGACAAACTGATTATAAATGAATTCACGTATCGGAAGCTGGAAGCGTATCTGTCGGAGGAATTCCTTGAAAAGATAGAGAAATTTCTTGAGCATAAGAATGTATAAGCTGGAAACTGAAAAAATATCTTGGAAAAGTACAAATATAAAAGGATAAAATAAAAAAGAAGAATGAAGGAGAACAAAAATGGAAAAAGAAAAGATAGCAGAACTTTTTATGAAAGGAATTGACTGCTCGCAGGTGGTAGTCGGAGCATTTGCAGAAAATCTTGGAATCACACAGGAAGAGGCATACAAGATGGCAGCCGGATTCGGTGGGGGAATGGGAATTGGTGAAACTTGCGGGGCAGTTGTAGGTGCAATGATCGTACTTGGACTTTGCTTTGGACACTGTGATACAGAACATATGGAGCAAAAAGATGTCATGAATGCAAAAAGAGCAGAGTTTTTGACAAAATTTCAGGAAAAATATAGCGTCTGTAGCTGCAAAAGTTTATTAAAACATGATATCGCAGATCCAGAAGGTATGAAGAAAATACTGGATGAGGGACTGTTGTTTGATTTCTGTCCGGAAGTAGTAAAAGATACAATTGATATACTGAATGAGGTTTGCAATGGATGATATAATCAAGGATTTTCATGATTTGGCAGAGATTCCGCCATTTCAGGAGACGATACCGGATAAAAAATATATGGACACGGAAGAACATCTGGATGTATTACAGATGAATATCGGGCGTAAATGCAATCTGGTCTGTAAGCACTGTCATGTGGATGCGGGACCTGGAAGAACCGAAGAGATGTCAAAAGAAGTGATGGATGCCTGTCTTACATTTGCAAAAGAGCAGAACATTGCAACGATAGACATTACCGGAGGAGCACCAGAGATGAATCCGCACCTGGAATATCTGATAGAAGAAAGCAGCAAAATCTGTGATCATATCATAGTAAGAACGAATCTGGTTATTCTTCTTGAAAAAAAATATGAGCATCTTATGGAAGTATATGCAAGGAATAAAGTAGAAGTAGTGTGTTCGCTTCCGTATTACCGTGCGGCAGAGATGGATAAGGTGCGTGGAGCCGGATCGTTTGATAAAGCGATTGAAGTAATACGGTGCCTGAATGAGATGGGATATGGAAAAAATCCGGAATTAGTATTGAATATGGTCTATAATCCGGCGGGAGCTTTCTTTCCATCAGATCAGGAAGCGATGGAAAAAGAATATAAACAGAAACTATCACAGGATTTTGGCATTGTATTTAACGGTCTTTATACATTGTATAATAATCCGATGGGAAGATTCGGGGCATTCTTAAGAAGATCAGGTAATCTGAAGCGGTATATGAAGAAGTTATTTGATGCATTCAATGCAGATACAGTAGAAGCTCTGATGTGCAGGACACAGATCTCAGTTGATTATGACGGACAGTTGTATGACTGTGACTTTAATCTGGCGGCAGGACTTTCTGTAATTGGTGGACAGACGATATTTGATGTTAGCGGACAGCCATATCAGATACGAAAGATACGTATGGATAAGCATTGTTATGCATGTACAGCGGGATCGGGATCCAGCTGAGGTGGTGCAACGAGTTAGGCAGGCTGTCTGACAAATATGTCTGGAAGAAGTGTTCATGTTATGGTACACTAATTCAGTATGAACAATAATTATGCATAGAAAATGCAAGAATATACAAAAAGGAGAAAACAAATGCCAGTTTTTGATTTTAATTCAACACCAGATGAAAAGAAACCAGCGGAATGCACCTATACAGTCATCCGCTCGAATGAAAATGAAGCAACAGCAGAAAAACCAATGATGGTTCTGGATAATAAAGCACGCAAATGGGATCATCATTCCTGTGGTGTATTTACCAATCCGATCAAGAGAACATCGTTCGAATTCCAGCAGGAAGATGGAACCGTAAGTGCAGATATCTTAAAGATTGATGCAAGATTTGTAAGCCTGTTAAAATGGCTTGGGGAAAATCACATCAATGTCCGTCTTTCCGGTGAAAATACAGAAGAAGGATATGCAGTATACAAGATCCGTGAGATCGCATTCGGCGGTGGAACGAAGTTATCGGCAGAAGACGGATTCCTGCAGTTTATGATCGAGCGTCTCCTTGCAAGTAATGCACCTGCAGAAGAGGCAGAGGATGAAGATGAGGATGAAGCAGGAGATGATATGAAGCTTACAAGTCTTCAGAGCATTACGGATTTCATGAATTGTGCGGGAAGAACACTTCCAGATAATATCCGCCTCTGGGCAAGACGTAACCTTGCAGTGGCCCGCTCTCATGAAGTATCACCTGAAGAAAGACGCCACGCACAGAGAGCACTTTCTATTATGATGAATGTACAGTGGAAGAGTAATTACTTCGAAGCAATCGATCCGGATGAAGCACGCAGGATCCTGGATGAAGAGCTCTATGGAATGGAACGTGTAAAACAGAGAATCATCGAGACGATTATCCAGATCAACCGTACGCATACATTGCCGGCATATGGACTTCTGTTAGTAGGACCGGCAGGAACAGGTAAGTCACAGATTGCTTATGCGGTAGCACGTATCCTGAAGCTTCCTTGGACAACTCTGGATATGAGTTCGATTAATGATCCGGAACAGTTAACTGGAAGCTCGCGTATCTATGCTAATGCAAAGACTGGTATCATCATGGATGCATTTGCCATGGCAGGAGAATCGAATCTGGTATTTATCATCAACGAGCTTGATAAAGCAGCATCCGGAAAAGGCAATGGTAACCCGGCAGATGTACTTCTGACACTTTTGGATAACCTTGGATTCACCGACAACTATATCGAGTGTATGATCCCGACAGTAGGTGTATATCCAATTGCAACAGCAAATGATAAATCACAGATCAGTGCACCGTTGATGTCACGTTTTGCGGTAATCGATATTCCGGACTATACACCGGAAGAGAAGAAAGTCATCTTCTCAAAATTCGCACTTCCGAAGGTCTTAAAGAGAATGAGCCTCAGAGAAGATGAGTGTATTATGAGCGAAGAAGGTCTGAATGAAGTAATCGAATTATATTCTAATACTTCAGGAATCCGTGATCTGGAGCAGGCAGCAGAGCATATTGCGGCAAATGCACTGTATCAGATTGAAGTAGACCATGTAAAATCTGTTACATTTGACGCTGAGATGGTAAGAAATCTGTTAAAATAATGAGTACAACGTTTTTTACAAGAGATAAGAATTTTTATAAAACATTTTTCCGTCTTATGATCGTGGTAGCACTCCAGAATCTGGTGGCATACAGTGTCAATATGCTGGATAATATTATGCTTGGAAGCTATAGCCAGAGTGCGTTATCCGGGGCTGCGACGGTGAATCAGATATTCTTTATCGTGAACCAGCTGGCGCTTTCCATCGGAAATGCACTGGTAGCGATGAGTTCCCAGTACTGGGGAAAGAAAGAGACGGGACAGATCCGGAATCTGACCGGTGTCGCACTTACGATCAGTATGATGTTCGCAGTGGTGATTGTTGTATTGTGCAGTGTGATACCGGAACAGCTGCTCCGGATTTTTACCACATCCCCGGAGATTATTGCAGAAGGAAAAGTTTATCTTGGACTTTTAAAGTGGACGTTTATCCTATTTATGATCAGTAATCTGCTGATTGCAATGCTTCGGAGTGTAGAGACGGTAAAGATATCGTTCATCATATCGGTTATATCACTCATCACGAATGGATGTATCAATTATACACTGATTTTTGGAAAGTTCGGATTTCCGGAGATGGGAATCCGGGGAGCTGCGATCGGAACACTGACGGCAAGGACGCTGGAACTTCTGATCGTAGCATGCTATATCTGGAAGATTGATAAGAAGGTCCGCTTATTTGGTGGAAAATTATTACACATTACTTTCGCACCGGAGAATAAAAAGATGTGGGGTGCATACTTAAAGGTGGCGCTTCCGATTATGTGTTCTGGAATGATCTGGGCAATCTCTGTGCCTATGCAGACCGCAATCCTTGGGCACCTGTCTTCGGATGCAATTGCGGCAAATTCGGTATCCAGTACATTTTTCCAGTATCTGAAGGTAATTGTGATTGCGATATCATCGGCATCGGCAGTAGTGGTCGGAAAAGATATCGGAGCCGGTGACATAGAGCGTGTGAAATCAGACGCAAGAACATTGTCAGTGATTGATGTATGCATCGGGATTGTGCTGGCACTATTATTGTTCGTGCTGAGAAAACCACTGTTGTCTATGTACAAATTAAACGATACGGCAGCAGTTCTGGCAGATCATTTTATCATGGTCATGAGTGGGGTTATGATCGGAATGTCGTATCAGATGCCGGTATCTGTTGGAATTATCCAGGGAGCAGGAGATACAAAGTTTTCCATGTGTATGAATCTGATCTCGACATGGGGAATTGTCATGCCGCTTTCATTGCTTTCGGCGTTCGTGTGGAAATTGCCGGTAGAACTGGTTGTGGTTGCGGTGCAGTCGGATCAGCTCTTTAAAGGGATTCCGGTGTTCCTGCGGTTCAGAAGTTATAAGTGGATTCATAAGCTGACTTAGATACCAGAGTATGCAAGACTTCCGGAAGACAACAAAGCGTCTGCAATAAACTGATAATTTAGTGAAATGAATGCTGATTTGACAGTGTATCTGTAAAAAATTACATAATAAAATAGATGCCGCCGGATATTCAGTTCTGGCGGCATTTTTGTGGGAAATTTCCGGTAATATTCTTGAAAGAAAATAAATATATTTAATGCGTTACAGGTAAAAAAGAGCTATAATAAGTAAGAATAACGGAATTTTCCGGGAAAGTAATGGGATTTATTATGTATGCAATATCTTATATTGAGATAAACACCTGCTGCATGATCATCCTGTTATTGATTTTACACAGACATTTGCGTGGGCTGGATAAGAGTCTGGCAGCGAATACATTTCTTTCTTTTTCATATGCAGAATATGAACTGGGAAGAAAATGGGTAAACGACAAAAGAAAACGATGAGTGTATAAAATAATGAAACGGAAGATAAATCGGAGACAGGTATACAGAAATACATTGCTTGTATTTATCGTAGCATTTCTGGTGGTACTGATTGGTGTATTTGCGCTGAACCGGAATCAGGAGAAGGCAGAAAAATTAAAAGCAGAATACACCGCAGAGACTACGATAGGAAGGGTAGAGTCACAACTGAATAAGTATCTGGCAGAGTCGGATCTGATCAAAAAGATGATTGAGTCAGGAAATAATATCGATGGTGATTCATTTGAAAAACTTTCAGAACTTATGCGGGATGAAAATGGAGTAATCGAGGCAAATGAACTTGCAAAAGATGGCATAGTAAATCAGGCATATCCATCAGAGGGTAATGAAGAAGTAATCGGGCTTGATATGCTGCAGAATCCGGCCAGAAAAGAAGAAGCACGACAGGCAAAAAAGAGTGGTGAATATACGATTGCCGGACCATACGAACTGGTACAGGGTGGAACAGGAGCATTACTGTTTGAACCGGTCTATCAGAACGATGATAATGATAAAAAGCAGTTCTGGGGATTTTCTATCCTGGTACTTAACTGGGAAAAGTTTATGGAAGAGACAGAAATTAATAAACTGGAAGATGCCGGTTATAATTATCAGATCTGGAAAAAGGATATGTATAACGGGAAAAAGATTGTAATCGCAGAAAGCAAGAATCAAAAGCTTTCCAAATCCCTGGAGGTAAAATGTTCGGTACCAAATGATACGTGGTATTTTGAAATCGCGCCATACGAGGGATGGACATCATTAAGAATGATCGTATTTGGTGTGATCATATCACTGGCGCTGGCGGGACTTCTGGCAAGTATGTATTACCAGTTTGCAATACAGCAATATAAGGATTATGTACATGAGAAAAAATTACAGAAATCCGTAAGAGAAGCAAGGGCTGCAAATGAAGCGAAGACAAGATTCCTGTTTAACATGAGTCATGATATACGGACTCCTATGAATGCTATCATAGGATTTGCAGAGCTTCTGGAGAAGCATCTGGATAATAAAGAACGGGCAATGGATTACGTGAAGAAAATCCGGTCTTCGAGTTCATTTTTACTGTCGATCATCAATTATGTGCTTGAGATGGCAAGAATTGAAAGTGGGAAGGCAACACTTAAGTCAGAAACAGGTAATTTTGAAGAACTGGTCAATTCACTGGGTGCAGTTTTCGAACCGGCAGTAAAAGAAAAGGGACTGGAATATCACTGCAAGCTTGATGTAGAGCATAGCAATGTGATCTGTGACCAGACAAAGATAAGGGAAATCATTCTGAATATTGTGGGAAATGCTATAAAATATACACCAGAAGGTGGAAAAGTCTCTATGAAGATAACAGAGAGTCCGTCTGAAACCAGTGAAAGAGCGCTTTATAAGCTGACCATTGAAGATAACGGAATCGGAATGAGCGAAGAATACCTGCACATATCTTTGAGGAGTTCACAAGAGAACGGACTACAACAGAAAGTAAGATCATCGGTACAGGACTTGGACTTCCAATTGTAAAATCACTGGTAGATCTGATGCAGGGAAGCATTGAGGTAGAAAGTGAACTCGGAAAAGGAACGAAGTTTGAAGTTATTCTTCCATTAAAAATTGTAACAGAGCAGCAGATGAATGAAAAACAGGAAAAAACTGCGCAGATGATTCCGGATGCTCTGAGAGGGAAGAAGATATTACTTGCAGAAGATAATGAGCTGAATGCAGAGATTGCAATGACGATTCTGGAAGAATATGGATTTGAAGTCACAAAAACGGCAGATGGAAAAGAATGTCTGGAAGAGCTTAAGCGAATGCCGGAGCATACATACGACATTATACTGATGGATATCCAGATGCCGAATATGGATGGTTACGAAGCAACGACGCAGATCCGCGCATTAGACGGAGAACGGAGTAGAATCCCGATCGTAGCCATGACGGCAAATGCATTCGACGAAGATAAGAAAAAAGCAATCGATACAGGAATGAACGGACATGTTGCAAAGCCAATCGACATTCATGTATTGATATGTACATTGAAAGAGGTTCTTTTATAATGGAATGGAAAGAATTTGAAGCTACATTTCCAATACAACTGAACGAACAGCAAAAGGAAGCAGTACAGAGCACAGAAGGGCCGGTACTGCTTCTTGCTGTGCCGGGGTCCGGGAAGACTACCGTGTTGGTTACACGTCTGGGATATATGATCTATTGCAAAGGCATCAGACCGGAACGGATACTGACGGTTACGTATACCGTAGCGGCAACAAAGGATATGAGACAGCGGTTTGCCACGCGTTTTGGGGAAGAACTTGCAGGGCGTCTGGAATTCCGTACGATCAATGGTATCTGTGCAAGAATCATCCAGTATTATGGAAGACGCATCGGTAAAACTCCGTTTGAGCTTGTAAAGGATGAAAAAGAGACGACGAAAATGCTGGTAAATATCTGCCAGGAACATGGAATGGGATATCCGGCGGAGAGTGATCTGAAGAATGTAAGAACACTGATTACGTATATCAAAAATATGATGCTGACAGAAGAAGAGATACAGAAGCTGGAAGAAAAAGAAGAGATAAAGATAGCGGGAATTTATAAGGCATATTGTCAGCAGATGCGGAAAGCGAACCTGATGGATTATGATGATCAGATGCTGTATGCCTATAAGATGCTGCGGATGGATGGGGAGCTTCTGGCATATTTTCAGAACCTGTATCCGTATATCTGTGTGGATGAGGCACAGGATACATCGAAGATCCAGCATGCGATCATTGCACTTCTGGCTTCGAAGACGAAGAATCTTTTTATGGTCGGAGATGAGGATCAGAGTATCTATGGATTCAGGGCGGCTTATCCGGAGGCATTATTGTCATTTGAAACGCATTATCCGGGGGCGAAGGTACTTCTGATGGAAGAAAACTTCCGGTCGAATGCCAACATTGTAAAAGCTGCGGATACATTTATCCAGAAAAACACGATGCGGCATGAGAAGCATATGTATGCGGCAAGGGAGGCAAAAGAACCGGTAAAAGAGATAAGATTAAAATCAAGACGGGCGCAGTATGCGTATCTTTTAAAGATTGCAAGAGACTGCAGTGAAAAAACGGCGGTGCTATATAGGGACAATGAATGTGCGATCCCATTGATTGATCTTCTGGAACGACACAATATCCCGTACCGGATGCGCAATGCAGAGCTTACATTTTTCACCCACCGCACGGTGCTGGATATTCAGAATATTATTCGTTTTGCATTGAATCCAAAAGATACAGAACTTTTTTTACAGATATATTACCGTTTGAAAACATTTATAAAAAAGGAAGAAGCTATCCGGATCACAAAGATCAGCCGGGAAAAAGATATCCCGGTACTGGAAGCAGCTGTAAAGTATGGACAGCTTGAAAGTTATACGGCAGAGAATATAAGGACTTTAGACCGGCAGATGAAACTGATGTTAAAAGAGCCTGGAGATAAGGCCGTGAACCGGATACTGCAGCTGATGGGGTATCAGGAATATCTGAAGCACAGCGGTGCGAACGGAAGTAAGCTTGAGATTGTAAAGACGATTGGAAGGCTGGTAGAATCACCGGAGAAATTACTGGAACGTCTGGAAGAACTGAAGATGATCATCCAGGAAAAAAAGACGGACTATAATTGTCCATTTATTCTGTCTACGATCCATGCCAGCAAAGGTCTGGAATACGAGACAGTATATCTGATGGATGTAGTAGACGGAATACTGCCGGAGAAAGTACCGGGCAGTATCTATAAGGCTGAAAAAGAAGAGATAGAGACCTATGAAGAAGAACGGCGCCTTTTCTATGTAGGAGTAACAAGAGCGAAGGATCAGTTAAATGTGTTCATGATCCAGAAACCGTCGAAGTTCTGCAGTGAATTGCTTGGTAAGGCGGGAGCAAGAGAATCGGTACGGGAAGAATGGGCAGGAAGAACGGAACATGGAATCTATGGCGAAAAGCAAAAAGCTGGTTATCGAAAGAATCATAAGGTTGATTTTTATATGGATAACGGGAGCAGGAAGCCGGAAAAGAATAGGAATACAGGCAAAAATTATCAGGAACTGGCAGAAGAACTTGGAGCGGGAGTGATCGTCAGACATAAAAAGTTTGGACAGGGCGTTGTGACAGATATGGATGATGATTATGTTAAGGTTCAGTTTGGAGATACGGTGAAAAGTATGGATCTTAAGATTCTGGCACGCCTTGGGGTGCTTGAAATTAAAAATGACTAATGGTCAAAAATGCGTTGACTGTTAGTCTTTTTTGATGTATAGTGCAGGTAGGATATAAAATGACCAACAGTCATAAAGAGCGGAACATCATATGGTCATAAAACGAGGAGGGGAAGTTATGAACATGGTCGCATTTGGTAAAAAAGTGGTGAAATTTAGAATTCCAATACTTATTATAAGTATTCTGCTTTTGATTCCGGCGGGGATTGGCTATGTGAATACAAGAGTTAATTATGATGTGCTGACCTATCTGCCGGAGGATATCGAGACGATGCAGGGGCAGGATATCCTGGTCAAAGACTTTGGAACCGGAGCATTCTCAATGTTTATTGTGGATGGTATGGAAGATAAGGAAGTCTCGGCACTGAAGTCTGAAATCGAAAAAGTTGATCATGTAGAGAAGGTACTGTGGTACGATTCGCTGGCAGATATCAGTATACCAAAAAATATGATCCCAAAGAAAGTCTATGATGTATTTAATTCAGACACGGGAACGATGATGGCAATCTTCTTTGATGAAGGTACCTCTTCGGACGGAACAATGGAAGCAATCGGGGAAATCCGGAAACTGGCCGGAAAGAACTGTTTCTTAAGTGGAATGTCTGCAATTGTTACAGATACTAAGAATCTGGCTGAAAAAGAGACGCCGTTATATGTGCTGATCGCGGTGATTCTGGCAGTCATTGTACTTGGACTTACGATGGATTCGTATTTTATACCGCTGTTATTCATGCTTAGTATTGGAATGGCAATCGTATATAATCTTGGAAGTAACTATTTCTTTGGAGAGATTTCGTATATTACGAAAGCCTTGGCAGCAGTTTTACAGCTGGGGGTTACACTGGATTATTCTATCTTTTTGATGCATAGTTATGAAGAACAGCAGGTACGATATGACGGCGATAAAGAACGGGCGATGGCACATGCGATTTCCCAGACATTTTCATCGGTAATTGGAAGTTCTGTTACAACTGTGGCAGGATTTATTGCACTTTGCTTTATGACATTTACACTTGGTATGGATATCGGAGTGGTTATGGTAAAAGGTGTTATCCTTGGTGTGATCGCATGCGTTACAATCCTTCCATCCATGATTCTTTGCTGTGATAAATGGATTACAAAGACGATTCATAAGCCTATCCTTCCGGATATTGGAAAGATATCAGACAAAGTTACGAAGCGGTATATGGTCTACGTGGTTATTTTCCTGGTACTTTTATTCCCGGCAATTTATGGAAATAATCATACGGCGGTATATTACAATCTGGATGAGACACTGCCAAAGGACCTTCCGAGTATCATTGCGAATGAAAAGCTGAAAGCAGATTATGATATGAATACCACACATATGATCCTGGTGGACAGTTCCGTAGAGTCTTCCGAAGTAGCCAGGATGATCAATAAGATGGACGAAGTAGACGGTGTAAAATGGGCACTTGGACTGGATGCACTGATCGGACCATCGATTCCGCAGAGTATGATTCCGGAATCTGTAACCGAGATGCTTAAGAATGATAAGTATCAGCTTCTGCTGGTTAATTCAGAATATAAAGTAGCATCCGATGAACTGAACGCACAGATCAAAGAACTGAACAAGATCCTTCACAAATATGACAAAGGCGGAATGCTAATCGGTGAAGGCCCGCTGACAGCAGATCTGATCGATATTACAGACACAGACTTCAAGACAGTCAGTATCGTATCCATTGGAATTATATTTGTGATTATATTATTACTGTTCAAATCCATCTCGCTTCCGATTATACTGGTTGGAGTCATTGAATTTGCGATATTTGTAAATATGGGAATCCCGTATTACACAGGAACAAAGCTTCCGTTCGTTGCATCGATCGTTATCGGTACTATCCAGCTTGGTTCTACGGTAGATTATGCGATCCTTATGACGACCAGATATAAAAGAGAACGCAGCCGCGGAGCAGAAAAGTATGAGGCAATCACAACTGCACACCGTGCATCCGCTCAGTCGATCATGGTAAGTGCATTGAGTTTCTTCGCAGCAACGATTGGTGTCGGACTGTATTCGAATATTGACATGATCAGTTCACTGTGTATCCTGATGGCAAGAGGTGCGATTATCAGTATGATCGTTGTTATCTTTGTATTGCCGTCGATGTTCATGGTATTTGATAAGGTGATCGTGAAGACGAGTAAGGGATTTTTGCCAAAATAAGATAAAAAGCCAATTGTCAAAATGCATGGGCGTGTGAAAAAACGAAAGTTTTTTCATGCGTCCTTTTGTTTTTGGATGCA
>ERZ826242.1976-NODE-1976-length-19467-cov-9.866577_pt1 | contig 19467 bp, 18 predicted proteins | sample MGYA00519871_ERZ826242 | MGnify/ENA primary metagenome ERZ826242 (study PRJEB31778, sample SAMEA3449226) | human gut metagenome | biome: human gut; feature: human-associated habitat; material: faeces | place: United Kingdom | collected 2010/2012 ...
CCACGGTCTTCATGGCCACGGACTTGCCGCCCATGTTGGCGCCGGTGATGACGGTGGCGCCCCGGTCCAGGGCGATGGACACGGGGACGAAGGCTCTCCCCTGCTCGGCCAGCAGATCCACCAGCTCCGGGTTCACCATGTCCTCCAGCACCAGCTCACCGTCGGTGATCTGGGGCAGGACGCCGCCGTAGCGGACGGCGAACAGGGCCTTCTGCACCATGAAGTCCAGACGGCCCAGGGTCTCGGCGTCGGCCAGCAGGCCGTCCACCATGGGGGCAAGCTGGGCGCCCATGGTGCGGCGCACCTTCATCTCCTCGCTCTCCTCCTCGGCGCAGATGCGGGTGCGCTGGAGGCGCAGGTCGTCCTTCTCGGCGTCGGTCTGGGCGTGGAACAGCCGCTCCTCGATGTCCTTTTTGGCGGTGCGGATCTCCTTCAGCCTCTGGGTGGCGCTGTCGGGGATGTAGAAGCCGCGGCTGCCGGTGTGGTTGGGATCCAGGATATCCAGCGCGGCGGCGGGATCGTGGAGCGCCGCGTCCTTCAGATGGGCGGTGTCGTTGATGGTGTCCAGCAGGGGGCGGATATCCCGCAGCCGCTGGAGATAGCCCTTGATCTCGAACAGCTCCACATGATCCGGCACCTCGCCGTTCTGGCAGCGGCGCAGGGAGTTGCGGATGTCCTTGATCTGGCACAGCAGTGTCATCAGGCGGGTGAAGGTGTCCTTCAATTCCTCGTTATGGGCGGCCAGGGCCTGGACGTTATACAGCTCCGTCTCCAGGGCCGAGCGCTCATCGGGGGCATAGAACCGCAGGCGGCGGATGCGCTCCAGCCCGAAGGGGGAGCAGCCGTGCAGCGTCTCCAGGGCGTATTGCAGGCCGATCTTGACCTTTTCATCGAAAGATACGGTGATCATTGTAATTCCTCCTTCACGTTGATGACCGGGGCGTCCACGGCGGCGGTCATGGCGGCCATAAAGGCGTCCTTGTCGAAGCGCCAGCCGTAGGCCGAGACGGGGTTGATGGTGACGCACAGGGTGCGGGCGGCCTCCTCCGTTTCCAGCGTGACGCTGCGGGTGGCCAGCTTGTCCAGGGTGTCGGGCTTCAGCAGCACCTTGCTGGGATCCTTCACCACCAGGCGTCCGTTGCGCAGCACGCCGCTGCGCAGCAGCGGCAGCACCATGCTGTCGGTCAGCGCGCCGGTGATCAAGGCCGCGCCGTTTTCCCGCCAGCACTTCTCCAGACCCTCGGCCGCCTCCGGCGGCAGGGTCTCCGCCTTGGGCAGATTCATCAGGTGATAGATGTGGGCGGTGTCGGCTACCACCTTGTCCATATTCATGTCGTAGCTGGCGCCGGTGCAGAGGATGACGCCCTCCGCCACGGCCCGGGCGCCCAGACTCTTGCGGCCCAGGGCGCCGTCGATGATGGAGATATCCGCCCCCAGGTCAAAGAACTCCCGGGACACGGTCTTGAGCTGGGTGGTGATGGAGGGCCCGGCCAACTGGACGTATCCGGCGCTGCGGGCCCGGACGATGACCACCTCGCCCAGAGGCGTAGGGATGCCGGTGGTCATCAGGATCTCCTTGGTGATGTCCCCCAGCCGCAGCATATCCTGCGCCGTGGCGATGAGGGTGCCCTCCCGGACGAAGATGCCGGGCTTTTCCGTGCCGGTGACGATGTCGGTGGATTCGCCGTCCCGGCCGATGGAGGTCAGGCCCAGGACACCCTGCAGCCTCCCCTGCTCCAGCAGCCAGTTGAGCATGGTGGTCTTTCCGGCGTTTTTACACATGCCCACGATGGACATGGTTTTCACGCTGTGAAGCTGCCGCAAAAGCTGTTCTTTCATATCTGCGCTCCTTCGGAGTAGTCATATAGTCATTCAACAGATGATTATACCTGATATCACCGGAAAAAGAAACCCCATTTTTTGATTTGTTTTTTTGAATTGTTTCCTGTCAGTCGGTTGACAGCGGTGGTATAATAAGAAAAATTCCCGTAAAGGAGACCGCCGCCATGGAGATCACCCGCGCCTACGTCAAAAGCATCCTGCCCCACCGGGACCCGGAGGGCCACAAGGGCACCTTCGGCAAGGTGTACTGCCTGTGCGGCGCGGTGGGCTACACCGGCGCGCCGGTGCTGGCAGCTTCCGCCGCCGTCCGCAGCGGCAGCGGTCTGGTGTATCTGGGGGTGCCGGAGGACATCTGGCCCATCGTGGCGGTGAAATGCCACAGCGCCATGCCCTCTCCCCTGCCGTCCCAACAGGGTAAGCTGGCCCTGGCGGCGGAGGATGCCATCCGGCAGCGGATCGCCGGGTGCGACGCGGTGCTGATCGGCTGCGGCATGGGCCGCAGCGACGAGAGCGACGCCCTGACCCGGCGGCTCACCGACACGGACAAGCCCCTGGTGCTGGACGCCGACGGCATAAACGCCTTCGAGACGCATATACCTGACATCAGGGGCCGCCGGGACAAGGTGACGGTGATGACGCCCCACGAGGGGGAGTTCTTCCGCGCCGGCGGCGACCTGAGCCGGGGCCGGGAGAGCGGCGCACGGGCCTATGCCGCCCGCTGGGGCGTGTACCTGATCCTGAAGGGCCACCGCACCGTTGTGGCGGCGCCGGATGGCCGTCTGGCGGTAAACACCACCGGCAACAGCGGTATGGCCAAGGGCGGCAGCGGCGACATCCTCTCCGGCATGGTGGTGAGCCTGCTGGGCCAAGGGATGGAGCCCTTCGACGCCTGCTGCGCCGCCGTGTACTGCCACGGTCTGGCGGGCGACATGGCGGCGGCGGAGCTGGGGGAACGGGGCATGTCCCCCGCCGGCCTGCTGGCCCGGCTGCCCTACGCCTATAAAGAGATCGAGCAGGGATAAAGGGAATGCCTTCCGAGATCACATTTTCGGAGGGAGAATCACATGAAACGCATGCTGATCCTGCCGCTGTGCCTGCTGCTTCTGTGCGGCGGCTGCGGCAAAAAGAGCGGTGCGGCGGCGGATATCCAGGCCCAGTACAGCCGTATCCATACCGCGCAGATGGAGGCGGAGGTCACGTTCCACACCCCGCAGGAGAACCGGAGCTTCACCCTGCAGTGCGCCTTTACGCCGGAAAGCTCCACCGTGACCGTCACCGCGCCGGAGACGGTGGCGGGGGTATCGGCCACGGTGTCCGGCGACGAGCTGACCATCGCCTATGACGGGGCGGTGCTGTCGGCGGGCAGCGTGGGACGGTTCGGGCCGGTCAACGCCCTCCCCCTTCTGCTGCGCGCCATCGGCAGCGGCTATCTGCTGGAGGAGAGCCGGGAGACGCTGGAGGACACGGACTGCTGCCGCCTGACGCTGGACACCACCGCCGGGGATACGCCGCTGACATGCACGGCGTGGCTGGACGCGGAGACGCTGCTGCCCCGGTACGCGGAGTTTTCCGCCGACGGCGCGGTGGTGGTATCGGCGAAGCTGCTGGCCTTTTCCTGCACACTGAACGAAAAAGAGAATTGACCTTGCTAAGGAGGAAATACAGATGGAATCCACATTACGGAGAACCTGGGCCGAGATCGACCTTGACGCGCTGGCCCACAACTATACGGCCCTGCGGGCCCACGTGGGCCCCGGCGTGAAGTTTCTGGGGGTGGTGAAGGCCGACGGCTACGGCCACGGCGCCGTGCAGATAGCGCGGACGCTGGAGGGGCTGGGCGCCGACTATCTGGCGGTGTCCAGCATCGACGAGGCCATGGAGCTGCGCCACAACGGCATCGCCATGCCCATCCTGATCCTGGGCCACACGCCCCGTGAGCAGGTGAAGAACCTGATCGACCTGCACATCACCCAGGCGGTGACCTGCGCCGCCAAGGCGGAGGAGTACAGCGCCGAGGCTGTCAAGTGCGGCGGCACGCTGAAGGTACACATCAAGGTGGATACCGGCATGTCCCGGCTGGGCTATCTCTGCGACGGCGATATGTTCGACACCGGCGTGGAGGGCATCTGCCACGCCTGCCGCCTGCCGGGACTGGAGGCGGAGGGCATCTTCACCCACTTCGCCGTGGCCGACGAGCCGGACGCGGACAGCCGCGCCTACACCCGGGCGCAGTTCGACCTGTTCCGCCGGGTCATCGCCGCCGCGGAGCAGCGGCTGGGCAGGCCCTTCGCCATCCGGCACTGCGCCAACTCCGGCGGCGTGGCTGCGTATCCGGAGACGTATCTGGACATGGTGCGGCCCGGCATCCTGCTGTACGGCTGCACCCCGGCGGCAAAGGAACTGGGCCTTGTGCCGGTGATGACCCTGAAAACCACCGTCAGCACCATCAAGACCTACGCCCCCGGCGTGGACATCAGCTACGGGCGGCTGTACACCACCCCCCGCACCACCCGCATGGGTGTGGTGCCCTACGGCTATGCCGACGGGTTTTTCCGGGTGCTGTCGGGCCGCTGCGCCATGATGACGGCGGACGGCCCCGCGCCCCAACGGGGCAGAATCTGCATGGATATGTCCATGATCGACCTGACTGACCTGCCCGGCGTGCAGGTGGGCGACGAGGTGGAGATCTTCGGCCGCCGCGCCAGTGTGGACGATCTGGCGGCGCTGGCGGGCACCGTCTCCTATGAGCTGACCTGCGCCGTCAGCAAGCGGGTGCCCCGCGTGTACCTCCAGGGCGGCAAGGTGGTGGAGAAGGAGCTTCTCCTGCGGATGTAAAAAATGATCATGCCGCGCAGCGGCATACCGCATCTTTTCACTCTTCACTCTTCACTTTTATCTCTTCACTGAAAAATATCCCCGCATCCGATGGATGCGGGGATATTTTTCATACCAGCCTGGCCTGGGGCAGGCCGAAGCTGACGGCGATGGCGGCGTCCACACGCTCCATCACATCGCTGTCCACCTGGCCCATCCGCTGGCGCAGGCGCTGCTTATCCAGCGTGCGCACCTGCTCCAGCAGGATCACCGACTCCTTGGGCAGGCCGTAGCGCATGGCCTGCAGCTCGATATGGGTGGGCAGCTTGGCCTTGCCCATCTGCGAGGTGATGGCCGCCGCGATCACCGTGGGGCTGTGGCGGTTGCCCGTGTCGTTCTGCACGATCAGCACCGGCCGGACGCCGCCCTGTTCGCTGCCCACCACGGGGCTCAGGTCGGCGTAATAGATCTCTCCGCGCTTGACAGTTGTATCCACAAAGTTCACACTCCGTATCGTTTCGTGGCCGCCCGGCGGCAGCCCCGGGAAATTACCCAATGGGTATCAGGTCATATCCATTGTCCCCGGCGCGCCGCCGGTTTATACACCCGTCCGCCATCTGCCGGGGCCGGGCTATCCCATCCTATGCCCGTCCCGGGCGGCGGGTACCGGTTTTCTCTCCAGAATACGCGAAAAAAGCGAAAAAAGGACTACCACATCTTGTCGGTGTATGCTATAATAGTTATGTATATTGTGTGCAAAATCGCTCTGGCGGCATGATCCGCCGGAAGGACAGGAGGACAAAGAGAGATGAAATGCCCCTATTGCGGATATAAAGAGAGCAAGGTGGTAGACTCCCGCCCCGCCGACGAGGGCAGCAGCATCCGCCGCCGCCGGGAATGTCTCAAGTGCGAAAAGCGCTTCACCACCTATGAGACGGTGGAGAGCCTGCCCATGGTGGTCATCAAGAAGGACGGCAGCCGCCAGAGCTTTGACCGCAGCAAGGTGCTGCGGGGCATCCAGCGCTCCTGCGAAAAGCGGCCCGTCCCCGTGGCGGACATGGAGCGCATGGCCCTGGAGATCGAGCAGGAGCTGCAGAACTCCCTGGAGCGGGAGACCAGCACCGAGGTCATCGGCGAAAAGGTCATGGAGAAGCTGAAGGCCGCCGACGAGGTGGCCTACGTCCGCTTCGCCAGCGTGTACCGCCAGTTCAAGGACATCAACACCTTCATGTCGGAGCTGAACAAGCTGCTGAACGAAAAGTAAGCGAGCGCTTTACCACTTCGTAGGGGCCGATGCCCACATCGGCCCGCACGATAACAGGCGGCACCTTCGATAACCATCCGTAGGGGCCGGCGTCCTCGACGGCCCACACGACAAACGTAAAATTTTCCGGTAAACCAGCGGGGCGTCGAGGACGCCGCCCCCTACAAACGATACTAAGATAGCCGAGCACCATAGGCGGGGCGATGTGGGCATCGCCCCCTACGGATTTCTATCTGTGCCCCGCCATCTACAACACATTCTTGATACTCAACTGCTCCAGCTCCGCAAGGCGGTCGAACTGCAGCGTGAGCTGCACCGCCGCGTCGGCGAGGGCATCCCCATCCCGGCTGTCCACATACAGTGCGCACTGGTGCAGCAGGGTGTCCGCCTCGTTGATCTCCCCGTGCTGCAGGGTGATGTGGAGATAGCTCTGCTTCCGCTGCCAGTCGGCCCGGAGGGCAGCCATCTCCCTTGCCGCGGCGTCCCAGTCGCCGCTCTCGGCGGCGGCGGTGACGGCGTCCAGCCGCGCCGTCCAGTCACGGCACCGGGCGGTGAGATAGGCGCTGTTGGCAAGGCCCGCGGCCATCAGCAGCACCAGGGTAATAATAGCGATCCGGAATGCCTTCATCGCGCCGCCTCCTTTTTGGCCAGCACCACGCTGCCGCCCCGGTCCACCGTCATCAGGAACACGTCCTGCACCCGGTGTACCCGGTGGGCCTTCAGCTGCTTCTGCAGCCACTTGTCGTCCAGCCCCATCTTCCGGAGATTGCTGCCCATCAGGCGGCCGTTGTCGATGAGGATCACCGGCAGGAACACGTCGTCATCCACCTGCATGCCCATCTGCCGGGGCGTGACGGGCTGCGCGTCGGCGCGCAGCAGCACGCTCAACTGGCCGCTGGTCTCCAGCACGGCGTACTTCACGTCCGCCAGGGACGACACCCCCTGCACCCGCAGCTCCTCCAGGACCTCGTCCAGCGTCAGGCGGCTGCGCTTCATGGCCGACTGCTGCAAAATCCCGTCCCGGACGATCAGCGTGGGCTCGCCGCAGATGAGGGATCGGAAGCGGATGCTCAGCAGACTGACGCCGCTGAGCAGGGTGCTGAAAGCCAGCAGCGTGGCGATGGGGACGATGCCCTGCAGAAGGGGCAGGCCGAAGTCCTGCATGGGCACGGAGGCCAGGTCGCTGAGCAGCATCATCAGGACAAATTCGATGGGCTCCAACTGGCCGATCTGCCGCTTGCCGGTCAGACGCAGACCCAGGATCAGCAGGGCATACAGCAGCACCGTGCGGAAAAACGCGGTGATCATCACATATCAACTCCTTTTTCATGGAGTATGGACGGTTTTTCAAAAAATATTGCCCAACGCGATAAAACCGGTCACATCCGTGGCCGATTTTATATATTTATGAATACGGGACGCTTCCACCGTCCCCAGCGCAGAGGAAAGGAGGCCTTCGGGAAAATTATTACCCCGACATGAGCGCCATGCGCCCGCCCAAAGAGGCGGGACGACGAGGAGGAGAGAGTATCGAAGCATTCGGCGGGTGCTCTCCCGTACCGCCTTCGGGTACGTCAGGCCGCGGACAAATATGCGGGCGACTGCAAAACAAAGCCGCTGCCGCCGGAGAAGAAAATGACAGATGACTGCGCGTTTGTCCTTTTGATAGTTGCAATCGAGATTGTATCAGGAGGTACGACATTATGTGTGGAATCGTAGGATATGTAGGCACGCAGCAGGCCGCGCCGCTGCTGCTGGAGGGGCTGCGCCGTCTGGAGTACCGGGGCTATGACTCCGCCGGTATGGCGGTGCGCGGCCCGGAGGGACTGATGGTCCAGAAGGCCAAGGGCCGCCTGCAGGCGCTGGCCGACCTGACCCGGGAGGGCAAGGCCATGCCCGGCACCATCGGCATCGGCCACACCCGCTGGGCCACCCACGGCGAACCCAACGACGTGAACGCCCATCCCCAGGTGAGCCAGAGCGGCACCTTCGCCGTGGTACATAACGGCATTATCGAGAATTACGCAGAGCTGAAAAACAGCCTGCTGAAAAAGGGCTATACCTTCCGTTCCGAGACGGACACCGAGGTGGTGGCCCAGCTGCTGGACTGGTACTACCGGGAGAGCCGCGACGTGTTCGAGGCCGTCACCAGCATGCTGTCGGCGGTGGACGGCACCTATGCCCTGGGCATCCTGTGCGCCGACGCGCCGGACCGGCTCATCGCCGCCCGAAAGGACGCACCGCTGCTGCTGGGCTACGGCGAGGGGGAGAACTTCATCGCCTCGGACGTGACGGCGCTGCTGCGGCACACCCGCAACGTGGTGTACATGGACGACGGCGAGCTGGCCGTGGTGTCCGCGGGCGGCATCCGCATCTATGACGAGCGCCGCCGCCCGGTGGAGAAGGAGCGCCACTACATCGACTGGGACGTGGACGCGGCGGAAAAGGGCGGCTATGACCACTTCATGCTGAAAGAAATTTTTGAGCAGCCCACCGCCATCGCCAAGGCCATCACCGGCCGCATCCAGGAGGGCAAGGTCGTCCTCAGCGACCTGACCATGACCGACCGGGAGATCCGCGACATCGGCCGCATCTGCATCGTGGCCTGCGGCTCCAGCTACCATGTGGGCATGGTGGGCAAGTACAATCTGGAGCGGATGCTGCGCCGCCCGGTGGAGGTATGTCTGGCCTCCGAATTCCGGTACAGCGACCCCATCATCGGCCCCGGCGATCTGGTGATCGTCATCAGTCAGTCCGGCGAGACGCTGGACTCCATGGCCGCACTGCGTGAGGCCAAGAAGCGGGGCGCCCGCATCCTGTCCATCGTCAACGTGGTGGGCTCCTCCATCGCCCGGGAGTCCGACGACGTGCTCTATACCTGGGCCGGGCCGGAGATCGCCGTGGCCACCACCAAGGCGTACAGCACCCAGATGGTGGTGCTGAACCTGCTGGGCCTGTACTTCGGCGATATTTTAGGCACCGTGGACTTCGACACCTACACCGCCATGGTGCAGGGCATCGAGGCCCTGCCCGCCCAGATGGCACATATCCTCTCCGACACCGCGGAGATACAGGCCGCGGCTCAGGAGCTGGCGGGCCATGAGCAGATCTTCTTCATCGGCCGCAATCTGGACTACGCCCTGTCGCTGGAGGGCAGCCTGAAGCTGAAGGAAATTTCGTATATCCACTCCGAGGCCTACGCCTCCGGCGAGCTGAAGCACGGTACCATCTCCCTTATTGAGGAGGGCACGCCGGTGATCGCCGCCGCCACGTATATGCCCCTGTTCGACAAGGCCATGAGCAACGTGGTGGAGGTGCAGGCCCGGGGCGCCCGGGTGCTGGCCCTGACCACCGAGACCGGCGCGGAGCGGATGCACAGCCGCGTGGCCCGCGTCCTCACCGTGCCGGAGACGGAGACCATGCTCCTGCCCCAGCTGGGCGTGGTGCCCCTGCAGCTGCTGGCCTACTACATCGCCCTGGCCCGTGGCTGCGACATCGACAAGCCCCGCAATCTGGCCAAAAGCGTCACCGTGGAATAACGCCCCAAAATCAGCAGAAAAAGCGGCCTCCGACACTTCAGAAGTGCCGGAGGGCTGCTTTTTGTTTATTCCCAGACCAGCTCGGGATACTCCCGCGCCGCGCTGAAGCCGAAGCTGGAGCGCTCCTGCGCACTTAGCCCCGCGTCCAGCAGCGCACCGTACCGCAGCCCCGTCCGGTCGTAGACCTCCACCAGCGTCTGCTCGCCGCTGTAGTCGTTGGCGGCCAGCGCCAGCTTCCCGTCCTGCCAGCACATGGGCATGCGGTCCACCTCGTCCGTCAGATCGATGGTGGAGTTGCCGTAGTACCACGCGTCCGCAGCGTCCGTCAGCATGGCCGCGCCCCAGTCCAGCGTTCCATCGTCCTGCCATGTGGGCCACAGCAGCGGCGTGGTGAACTCCACGGCCCAGCCGCCGCCCTCCGGCAGCAGCACCACCAGCGTCTTGCCCGCAGCGGCCACCAGCAGGTCGTCCTCACTGTGATAGGTCACGGTGGGGTAGTCCGACCGGCTCTCCTGATAGGCAAAACCGGCCCCGGTGCCGACGGTGCCCTCCCAGTGCAGCAGCTCGCCCACCTCCACCAGCGGGACGATCTGCTTGCAGCGGAAGTCCGCCGCGTCCAGAATGCGCAGCACGTACTGACCGTCCTCAGCGGTGGTCAGCAGCACCTCTGACCGGTCGCCGCTGTACTGCAAGCCCACTACCCGCTGCGCGGCGATGTCCAGCTCACATACCAGCTGCGCATTGTCCGCATCCACCCGCGTGTAGGTGTAGCCGCCTCCGGCCCGGCTGGTGCCGCTCTCCTTGATGAACGGGATGTACCACAGCCCGAAGCCCTCCGGCGCCCATTCCGCCTGGGGTTCCGCGTCGGGGGAAAAGCCCACCGTCACCAGCGTACCGCTCTCGCACCCCAGCGACAGCGGCGTGAACCGGTTTTGCGTGCGCAGCCGCGTGTCGCCCGTGAGATACATCTTTCCGGAGGAGCCGGTAACAACGCTGGGCTCCATCCAGTCCGCATCCCCCACCGGGATGCGCAGCCTGTCGAACATGGGGAACGTCAGCTCATCGTAGTCGCTGTAGTCGTCAAACAGCTGCCCCACGCTGTGCGCATCGGACGCCAGGTACAGGGGATACGCCTCATAGTACTCCCGCAGCATCACCCGCTCGGTGTAGCTGCTTTCGTAGCCGTTCTCACGATTCCGGGCCTCCGCGGCCTGCCGCAGGTGCGCACCCAGCGCATCCTCCCGCCGGATCGCCGCATTGATGTACCGCGTGTTGAAGATCTCCCACGATGGACGATCCGTTACATCGTCATACTGGGTGTAGGCGTTGTTGTAGACCCGCATGGCAAAGGACTCCTCCGACTCCCACGTATTGGCCCCCACGTCGTACACCGTGTCCCACCGCAGGCAGCTGCCGAACCGCGCGGCGGTGCGGAAGCGCAGGCCCTCCGCCGCTGCGGCGTCGCCGTGGGAGAGGACGGCGGTGTAGGGCGTCGGCACGGCGGTGGCGTCCAGCGCCGTATTGGCCGCCGTCAGTACCGCCGCCGCCAGCACCAGCATGGCCGCCGCAGCCGCAAGGCTCTGTTTCATGTGTCCTCGCCCTCCTCTCCGTCCGTCAGGGCGTCCAGCGCCTGACTGACACGCTCCGGCCGGTAGTGATATGTCTCCTTGATATAGCCCATCAGGTCTCTGCCGGACTCCTCCAGCTCCTCGGCGGAGCAGTCCCCCACAATGCCGCCCTCGCGGATGAGTACGGCCCGGGAGATGCAGTCCTTCACCTCCTCAATGAGGTGGGTGCTCAAAAGCACCGTCTCCCGCTCCGTCAGGATGCCCAGCAGCACCTTGTAGAAGTCCTCACGGTTGAAGATGTCGTTTCCGGCGAAGGGCTCATCCATCAGGATGTAGTCCGCGCCCTGCGACAGCGCCATGATGACCTCGAACTGGTTCTGCATACCGGCGGAGAAGCTGCGCAGCTTCTTGTCCATGGGTAAGGAGAAAAACTCCATCAGCCCATGGAACCGCTTGTCGTTGAAGCGGGGAAAGTGCTCGGCGTAGAAGTCCCGATGGGCCGCCGCTGTCAGCCCGGGGAAAAACGAGTGCTCGCAGGTGGCAAAGCTGAGCCGGTCGATGTTGGTGCGGTCGATGGCAGCGCCGTCCAGCGTTACGGTGCCCTCGTGCCGCACAAGACCCAGCACGCACTTCATCAGCGTGGTCTTGCCCGCGCCGTTCTCCCCGAACAGCCCCACGATCTGCCCGCGTGGCAGCGTCAGGGACACATCGTGCAGCGCCTCCTTGGAACCGTATTTCTTGCTGATATGGCTGATCTCAAGCATATGTGATCCCTCCTTAACCGTAGTAGTGCGAATAGGGCGACGCGGCAATGGCGTTCATGACCCGCTGGATATTCTCCGCCGTGGGAATGCACTGCTCCGGCGTGATGAACCGCCACGCCAGATAGCACAGCCCCAGCACCACCGCCGCCGCGGCCACGGCGCACACCGCCCAGACCAGCGGCACTGTCCACACCTGCCGCCGCAGGGTCTGCCGCCCATCGGGCAGACGGCGCATCAGGTAGATGCTGCGCCCGCCCAGGTAATAGGAACTGTACAGCATCACGGCGGACAGCAGCGCCAGCAGCACCACCACGCCGAACACGATGACCACCGGCTCCGCATAGGCGGGGAAGGGGCCCATCAGCGCCGTGTCCATCAGCCGTCCGTCCCAGTAGAACATGCCGCGGTAGGTCGCGGCGTAATGCACGGTGAAGTCGATGGCAGCCGTCAGTGCGCCGATGGCCAGACTGCCGACGATGATGCCCTGCATGGTGTCCGCCGGTACGTTGGGGGGCAGGACGTGCTCAAGCATCCTGCCGCACGCGGAAGTCCTGTTTTTCGGCATCCTCCGTCTCTCCTTTCTGCAGCAGCACCACGCAGAGTCCCGCGCCCGCTGCGGCCACAAAAGCCCATATGAATGTGGAGGCAGCTCCCATCCGCGGGAAGAAGCCGCCGATGGTCAGTGCCAGCGCCGCAATAGGCGCGATGCTGAATTTCCCCTGGCGCTGGGCCTGGGAGAACCGCGCCGCCGCCGCGGCGCACAGCGCCAGCAGCAGTCCGTCCTCCGCCCACACCAGCGTGTCCCGCACGGGTATCAGATGGTGCAGAAAGCTGCTGGCATACACCGCCAGCAGCAGCGTCTGCCGCCCGGGCGTGTATAATGCGTTGTCCGGTACGATGTTCCGGATGCGCAGCTGCAATACCAGCACCGTCACCGCCGCCATCACCGCCCAGTAGAACAGCAGGCACACGGCGTTCAGCGCCATCCACCACAGGTTGGCCGCGCCCTCGCCGATGCGCAGCCGCCGCATGGTCAGATCCGTCTTTGTCCCGTAGCCGCAGCCGTTGAGACTCAGCACCGCCATCACACCCGCCAGTCCCACGGCGCACACCACCGTGGCGCCGGTGCGGGATGGCAGATAACAGTAGTCGCTGGGAGTATATGTCTCCACGACCTCCCCGTTGGGATATACCGTGGACTGACTGGGCGTCTGCGCCGGCACCAGATACAGCAGCGCGCCTGCCAGTGCCGCCGTCAGCACCGTGATGAGCAGTATGCGGCCCACCGCGCCTCGGGCCGCCAGCCCCAGTACGGATAAATGCTTTCTCATACCTCCGCTCCCTCCTTGTCATACAGTGCGTCCAGCAGGCGGTGGGCCTCCTCGCGGCTCAGCCCCATGCGCCGTGCCGCGTCCACCATGGCCTGCATCTCCGTCTCCAGCATCGCCTGCCGCAGGGCTTCGATCTGCTGCGGCGACGCCTGGATACAGCTCTTGGCTCCGGCACGGGACGTGGCCAGCCCCTCGTCCTCCAGCAGCTTGAAAGCCTTCTGCACGGTGTTGGGATTCACTGCCAGCAGCGCCGACACCACACGCCGCGACGGCAGCTCGTCGCCGTCCTGTATGGCGCCTGCCGCCAGCCCCTGCTGGATGTATCGGACGATCTGGAGATAGATGGGGGTGTCGTCCGTCTGTCGGAAGTCCTGAAATGAGATCACGCGCCTCGCCTCCTTTCTGCGAAACTGTATTAGCTGTGTAATACGGTCGTTAACTGTATTATACGAATAACACAGTTTGCTGTCAACCCCAAAAATTAAAAAAGTCATAAGCTCCGGCGGCTTGCCACCGGCCCTCCTGTCGGGTATAATAAACTGGCAGCGAAGAAGCAGGGGAGGGGAGCGCCATGTACCGTATTTTCATCGTGGAGGACGACGCCGCCATCGCGCAGGCCGTCTGTGAACAGGCGGAGTCCTGGGCGCTGGAGGCCCGCTGCGTCTCGGATTTCCGCCGCGTGGCGGAGGAGGCCGCGGCCTACGGCCCGCACCTCATTCTGCTGGACATCTCTCTGCCGTTTTTCGACGGCTACCACTGGTGCCGCCAGATCCGCCGCAGCAGCCGCGTGCCCATCATCTTCCTGTCCTCGGCGGCGGACAATATGAACATCGTCATGGCCATGAACATGGGCGCCGACGATTTCATCGCCAAGCCCTTTGACCGGAACGTGCTGATGGCCAAGGTGCAGGCCCTGCTGCGCCGCACCTACGACTTTTCGGTGCAGCCGCCGGTGCCGGTGTGCCGCGGGGCCCGCCTGCGCACGGACGTGCAGAAGCTGGAGTACGGCGGCGCGTCCGTCGACCTGACGAAAAACGAGTACCGCATCCTGCTGTGCCTTATGGAGCGGGCGGGACAGGTGGTCAGCCGTGAAAAGCTGATGCAGACCCTGTGGGAGACGGACAGCTTCGTGGACGAGAATACCCTGACGGTCAACGTCAACCGCCTGCGCAGGAAGCTGGCCGCCTCGGGGCTGGAGGATTTCATCACCACCCGCCACGGCGTGGGCTATCTGGTGGCACAGGACTGACATAAGGAGACCTATGAAATTTTTCGGACGATATCTCCGCCAGCACCGTCTGGCGATATTACTGTTCATCCTGAGCTGGGGCCTGCTGGCGGCCAGCTTTGCTCTGTATGGCCTGCCGCTGGCGGCAGTGGCCTACCCTGCGTTATTGAGCCTGCTGCTGTGTCTGGCCGCCGCAGTCTGGGACTATACCCGTACCCTCCGCCGCCACCGGAAGCTCTCGGAGCTCCAGACGGCGGCTAACGCCCAGCTCATGGACCTGCCGGAACCCGCCTCCATTGGGGAGGCCGACTGCATGGCCGCCATCGCCGCCCTGCGCCGCGCCGCATCGGAGCGGGAGACGGCCGACGCCGCCCGTTATCGGGAGATGGTGGACTACTACACCGCCTGGGTCCATCAGATCAAGACCCCCATCGCCGCCATGCGCCTGACCCTCCAGCCGGACGACACCCCCAATGCCCGCCGGCTCATGAGCCAGCTGCTGCGCATCGAGCAGTACGTGGACATGGTGCTGATGTACCTGCGCCTGGACGAGGGGACCAGCGACTATGTGATCCGCGCCTGCGATCTGGACGGCATCATCCGCCAGAGCCTGCGGAAATTCGCGGGGGAATTCATCGACCGTAAGCTCACCTTGCACTATGAGCCGCTGCATCTGTCGGTGGTGACAGACGAGAAGTGGCTGGGCTTCGTGGTGGAGCAGGTACTGTCCAACGCCCTGAAATACACGCCGGAGGGCGGCAGCATCACCATCGACGCGGAGGCCCCTGCCACCCTCTGCATCCGCGACACCGGTATCGGCATCACGGCGGAGGATCTGCCCCGCATCTTCGACCGCGGCTACACCGGCCGCAACGGCCGCACCTACCGGCAGGCCAGCGGTATCGGCCTGTACCTCTGCCGCCGCATCTGCCGCGATCTGGGGCATACCATCACCGCATCGTCTGCGGCAGGGGAGGGCACCGTGCTGCGTCTGGACCTGAGCCGCCGCACCGGCCCTCTGGAGTGAGCGTCTGAAATCTTACAATTCTGTTAGAATACGGGCGGGAAATGTAAGCCAACGCTATGGCAGCCGTTTCCCGCCCCTGCTATACTGTGACCTGCAAACAAAAGGAGGTCGTTTTTATGTCGATTCTGGAAGTCAGCGGTCTGCGCAAGGTGTATACCACCCGCTTCGGCGGCAGCCGCGTGGAGGCCCTGCACAACGTGGAGTTCACGGTAGAGCAGGGCGAATATGTGGCCATCATGGGCGAATCCGGCTCCGGCAAGACCACGCTGCTGAACATTCTGGCGGCGCTGGATACCCCCACCGCCGGCACGGTGCGTCTGGACGGACGTGACCTGTCCGCCGTGAAGGAGGCGGATGCCGCCGCCTTCCGCCGTGACCATCTGGGCTTCGTGTTTCAGGAGTTCAACCTGCTGGATACCTTCTCGCTGGAGGACAACATCTATCTGCCGCTGGTGCTGGCGGGCCGCCCGTACAGCGAGATGCGTGACCGCCTGCGTCCTCTGGCGGACCAGCTGGGCATCGCGGACCTGCTGAAAAAGTACCCCTACGAGGTGTCCGGCGGCCAGAAGCAGCGCGCCGCCGTGGCCCGCGCACTTATCACCCAGCCCCGCCTGCTGCTGGCGGACGAGCCCACCGGCGCACTGGACTCCCGGGCCACCGACGAGCTCCTGACGCTGTTCGGCGATGTGAACCGCCGGGGCCAGACCATCCTCATGGTCACCCACTCCGTCAAGGCGGCCAGCCGCGCCGGCCGCGTGCTGTTCATCAAGGACGGCGAGGTATTCCATCAGGTCTACCGCGGCGACAGCAGCGACGCCGGCTTCTATCAGGTCATCTCCGACACCCTGACCATGCTGCAGGCAGGCGGTGACGCACGATGAACCGCGGATTTTACCCCCGTCTGGCGTGGACGGGCATGAAGCAGAACCGCCGGCTGTACCTGCCGTACCTGCTGACCTGCACCGGCGTCACCGCCGTGTTCTACATCCTCATGGGCCTGTCGGTGTCCTCTGTGCTGCCTCAGATGTCCGGCGGCCGCAGCACGGCCCTGATCATGAGCCTCGGCAGCATGGTCATCGCTTTTTTCGCCCTGATCTTCCTCTTTTACACCCATTCGTTCCTGATCCGCCGCCGCAGCCGGGAGTTTGGCCTATACAACGTGCTGGGTATGGGCAAGGGCAACATCGCCCGCGTCCTGCTGTGGGAGACGCTGCTCTCCTGCGGCGCCACCACTCTCATCGGCCTGGCGCTGGGCATCCTGCTGTCCAAGCTGGCGGAGGCGGCCCTGCTGAATCTCCTTCATCTTCAGATCGCCTACACCTTCACCGTCAGCATCCCCTCGCTGCTTCTGACACTGGGCCTGTTCGCCGCCATCCACGCCCTGATCTTCCTGCGCTCCCTGTGGGAGCTGCACCGCGTCAGCGCCGTGGCCCTGCTGCGCAGCGAGTCCGTAGGCGAGAAGCCGCCTCGCGCCAGGTGGGCGCTGGCCGTGCTGGGCATCGCCCTGCTGGGCGGCGCGTACTGGCTGGCCGTGTCCATCCGCGAGCCGCTGGAGGCGCTGACCTGGTTCTTCGTGGCGGTCATCATGGTCATTGTGGGCACGTACCTGCTGTTCATCGTCGGCTCCGTGGCCCTGTGCCGCATGCTCCAGAAGAACCCCCGCTACTACTATCAGCCCCGCCACTTCGTGTCCGTCTCCTCCATGGCCTACCGCATGAAGCGCAACGGCGCGGGTCTTGCCAGCATCTGTGTGCTGGCCACCATGGTGCTGGTGATGCTCTCCTCCAACACCTGCATGTACTACGGCGTGGAGGATGCCCTGCACCAGCGCTACCCCCGTGACATCGGCGTGGAGTGCTATTTCGGCGACCGGCTGGACCAGATGGACGAAGCGCATCTGGACATCCTCCGCGCCGCCGTGGCGGACGCCGCGGACGCCATGGGCTCCTCCCGCGACAATGTGCAGGATTACCGCGCCGCATGGCTCTACGGCATACTGACGCCGGATGGCGCATTGCGCAGCGCCAGCGACAGCGGCGGTCCGGCTTCGGAGATGACCCGCGTGACCCTGATTTCTCTGCCGGACTACAACGCCCTTACGGGCACGGAGCTGACGCTGTCGGACGGCGAGGTCTATGTCTACGGCCACCGCATGACCTACACGGCCCCGCAGTTCACCGTGGGCGATACCACATGGCGCGTGAAGTCCCTGCTGGACCGCTGCGCCGTCAATGGCGCCTCCGCCGCCGATGTCACCCCGTCCCTCTGCGTGGTGGTGCCCGACTTCGAAAGCGCCGCCCGGCTGCTGTTGGATCTGTCCGCCAACAGCGACCTGTCCGTCCAGCTTCGTTGGTACTACCAGTTCGACAGTGACCTGCCTGACGACGCGCAGCACAGCGGCTCCGCCTCCTACGAAGAGGGCGGCACGCCCCGGAACCTGACGGACGCGCTGGAATTGGCCCTGTACAACGTCTACGCGGAGACCGGACTCACCACCGGCTGGGAGGTGGAGTCTCTGGCGGCCAACCGCAGCGACTTCTACGGCGCCTACGGCGGCCTGTTCTTTCTGGGTATCATGCTCAGCGTGGTGTTCTCACTGGCCGCCGTGTCCATCATCTACTACAAGCAGGTCTGCGAGGGCTACGAAGACCAGAGCCGCTTCGCCATCATGCAGAAGGTGGGTATGACGAAGCAGGACATCCGCCGCAGCATCAACTCCCAGCTGCTCACCGTGTTTTTCCTGCCCATGGCCCTGTCCGGCGTCCACCTGTGCTTCGCCTTCCCCTTCATCCACAAGCTCCTGCTGCTGTTCAACCTCAGCAACACCTCGCTGCTCATCGGCACCACCGTCGTCTGCTACGTGGCCTTCGCCCTGCTGTATACGCTGGCCTATAAGCTGACCTCCAATGCCTACTACCACATCGTCAGCGGCGCGGCGGAGCGTGAATAAACAAAAAAGCGCCCTCCGGCCTGTTGGCCGGAGGGCGCTTTGCACTCACTCCTCGGTGAAGTGTACGTGGTTGAAGATGTGATCCTGACAGAAGCAGTGGTAGCCCGCGCACTTGCTGCAATAGCGGAACTGCAGATCGGGGTAGTCGGTGTCGGTGCGGCCGCACACGGCGCACTTGTGGTGATAGCCCTTTTCCTTCTCCTGCTGCTTTACCGCCTGCTTGAACTGCACGGTCCTGGGGCTGTACTGCTGCCTGGTGCGGTTGGCCAGATAGTGTACCTCCGGCCAGATGAACACGGCGAAGTTCAGCAGCGCCACCACCGGCAGCACCACGCCTGCCCAGTTGTGCTGGCCAATGGCGCGGATGATATCAAAGGCGAACAGCGCACCGTCCAGATACGCCAGCCATTTCATCTTCACGGGCAGGAAGAACATGAACAGCACCGTGGTGTCGGGAAACAGCATGGCGAAGGCGAAGAACATGGACAGGTTCACGTAGGTGGTGCCCGCCACACTGATGAAGCTGTTGCCGGTGATAAGGCTGGCCAGAATGGCGCCGATCACCGTCAGGAGCATACCGCTGAAGTAGTAGAGATTGAACTTGGCGGTGCCCCACTGCTGCTCCAGTGTGGAGCCGATCCAGTAGTAAAAGTACAGGCTGATGATGAGCATCAGCGGGGAGCTGGCGCTGGGATAGAAGATGAATGTCACGATGCGCCAGATCTCGCCGTGGAGCAGACCGTTCAGGTTGAATTTGAGAAAGTCCAGCGCGGCGGGATTGGTGTACATTGTCAGCATGGACAGGATATACACCGCCGCGTTGCCGATGACGATGACGCGCATCAGATTGGGAATACCAAAGCGGGGGTGGGCGGCGCAGAAGCGCTGCACCCCGTCATAGAGCTTTTTCAAGGGGAACGTCCTCCTGTATCAATTCAAGTAACGCCTATTGTAGCGCATAGGACGAAAAAAGTCATGTCATTTTTTTGAACAATAAAAAAGTTTCCGGAAAGTGGATAATTTGCGGTTTTTGCGGGAAATCTATTGACAACCGCGAAAAATGTGCTATGATATGCATACAAGTGAATACCTTATCAAGAGTGGCGGAGGGACCGGCCCGATGAAGCCACGGCAACCTGT
>ERZ826242.1978-NODE-1978-length-19443-cov-5.866309_pt1 | contig 19443 bp, 18 predicted proteins | sample MGYA00519871_ERZ826242 | MGnify/ENA primary metagenome ERZ826242 (study PRJEB31778, sample SAMEA3449226) | human gut metagenome | biome: human gut; feature: human-associated habitat; material: faeces | place: United Kingdom | collected 2010/2012 ...
TCATCAACAGCTCCATCGTCACCAGTGCCATCACCCGCACGGATATCAAGGTGGTCAAAGTCCCCGTCACCGAGATGGCTCTCGAGATGGGCAACGCCAAGGTGCTGAACATCATCATGCTGGGTGCTTACGTGGGTTATACGCAGGTCGTCCCCGAGGATGTAGTGTGGCAGACCATTGAGCAAAAGCTGGGCAAGAAGCCCAAGCTGCTGCCCCTGAATAAGCAGGCTTTTGAAGCTGGGTTGAAAATCGGCAAAGAGGCCCGGTAAACGGCAACAATTTTCCCAATACGAAACAGAGCCCTACGGATGTTTCTCCGTGGGGCTCTTGTGTTTCATTGAATCATTTGGTAAACTGGATGAGAGAGAGTGAAAATCCATACAACAAATATGCATTTTTGGAGGGCTTCCCTATGAAACAACTGAACCGCTGGGTCTATGCCATCGTGGGCGTGATCGTGCTGCTGTTCGCCGGTCTCGTGTACGCCTGGAGCGTGCTGAGCACCCCCATCGCCGCCGAGTTCACCAGCTGGACCAAGGCGCAGCTCAGCATGACCTTTACCATCGTGATGATCCTGTTCTGCATCGGTTCGCTGCTGTGCGGCCTGCTGAGCGGCAAGCTCAGCGCCAAGATGTCTGTGCGCATCGGCGCGGTGCTGTTCCTGCTGGGCTTCTTTCTGGCCAGCCGCACCCAGTCCGTGGCCATGCTGTACATCGGCTTCGGCGTGCTGTGCGGCCTCAGCTCCGGCCTTTGCTACAACGCAGTCATGAGCACCATGGTCCGCTGGTTCCCCGACCGTCCCGGCCTCATCTCCGGCGTGCTGCTGATGGGCTTTGGCGGCGGCAGCTTCATCATTGGCAAGCTCTATCAGGCGTGGACGCCCGACTGGATCGGCGGCTGGCGTGTCAGCTTCGTGGTGCTGGGCATCATCATTTTCGTGGTGCTGGCCATCTGCTCCTTCTTCTTTGTGGCGCCCGGCGCGGACTTCGTGGCCCCTGCCGGCAAGGGAGGAAAGGTCGCCGTCAAGGCCGCCGGTCATGACCATAAGCCGCTGGAGATGGTGAAAAAGCCCACCTTCTGGCTGTATTACGTCTGGGCCATCGCCGTCAGCGCGGCGGGCCTTGCCCTGATCTCCCAGGCCAGCGGCGTGGTGTGGGAGGCCAGTGTCAACCAGACCGCCTCCTCCGTGGCCACCATTGTGGGCCTGATCTCCATCTGCAATGCATTGGGCCGCGTGCTGTTCGGCGGCATGTACGATAAGTATGGCCGCAAGGTCTCCATGCAGCTGGTGAACGTGCTGTTCATCATCACCTCCGTGGTGCTGATCCTGGCACTGAGCACCCGCAGCATCGTGGTGGTCATCATCGGCTTTGTGCTGGGCGGCTTGGCCTACTCCGGCGTGACGCCCACCAACTCCGCCTTCTGCCGCGCCTACTTCGGCCCGGCCCACTATCCGGTGAACTTCCCCCTGATCAACAGCAACCTGATCTTCGCCAGCTTCGGCAGCACCATCTCCGGCGCGCTGTTCGATGCCAGCGGCTCCTATAACGCCACCTTCTTCCTGATCATCGGCCTGGCCGCCGCGGGCATCCTGTGCTCGCTGGGTATCTCGGTGTGCGACCGGAAGAGCAAGTAAGAGCTCTGCCCCCGCAGAAGTACATAAAAAGACACGGATGCATGGCATCCGTGTCTTTTTTGATCAAGCAGATCAGCGCTGGCCCTTGTCGTAGGGGATACCCTCTGCCTTGGGGGCGCGGGACTTCTTGGAGGTGAAGGCCAGCACGATCAGGGAGATGATGTAGGGCATCATGTTGTAGATCTGGCTGGGAAGGTTCAGGGCCTTCAGGAAGTCGAAGCCGGTATACACGTTGGACAGGGCGCGGAACAGGCCGAACAGCAGCGCCGCCAAGGCGATGCGGGTGGGCTTCCACTGGCCGAAGATCATGACTGCCAGCGCCAGGAAGCCGAAGCCGGCCACGCCATACTCAAAGCGCCACTCGGACACACCAGCGGTGATGAACACGATGCCCCCCAGGCCGCCCAGCATGCCGGAGATCAGCACGCCGGCCCAGCGCATCTTGTACACGTTGATGCCCACGGAGTCCGCCGCCTGAGGATGCTCGCCGCAGGCCATGAGGCGCAGACCGAAGCGGGTCTTATACAGCACCACATAGGCCGCCACCAGCAGCAGGAACGCCACCAGCATGAACCAGCTGAACTCGAAGGAGCCGATGTTCACCAAAAACGCCTTTTTGGCGCCGGCGTACTGGATGGTGGAGGACACGTCATCGGGGTTGGCGGCGGTGTTGATGGCCTTGACGATGACGGTGGCGCCGGCGGTGCCCAGCAGGTTCAGGGCCGTGCCCACGATGGTCTGGTCAGCCTTGAAGTTGATACAGGCCACAGCCAGCAGACTGGAATAGATGACGCCGATGACCGCGGCGGACAGCAGCACCACCAGGATCATCACCAGCGCGGAGGAATCGGTGGGCATATAGCGCATGGCCAGCGCGCCGCCCAGGGCGCCCATGATCATGATGCCCTCCAGGCCCAGGTTGATGACGCCGGAATGTTCGGAGAAGCAGCCGCCCAGAGCCACCAGGATCAGCACGGAGGCGAAGGTCAATGTATATTGCAGCAGCAGTACCATTACTGATCGCCTCCTTCCTGCTTGGCAGAGGCTTCCTCTGCCGCCCTGGCCTTTTGGATGGCCTTTTCTTCACGCTTGGCAATGGCGGAATTCATGGCGTACTTCATGAACAGCACGAAGCCGCACAGGTAGATAATGATGGCGGAGATCAGATCGGAGATCTGGGCGCAGTACATGGTCTTGTCCACATACGCGCCGCCGGCGGTGATATGCTGGATGAAGAATGAGGCCAGAATGGTGCCGTAGGGGTTCAGGCCGCCCAGGAAGGCGGCGGCGATGCCGTTGAAGCCCATGCCGGGGACGGAGGAGGTGGAGCACTGCCACTGCTCGTAACCCGTCAGGTACAGCATGGCGGCGCCCAGACCGGCCAGTGCGCCGGAGATCACCAGCGTCAGGATGATGTTGCGCTTTTCCGCCATGCCGCAGTACTTGGCGGCGTTCTTGTTGCCGCCGGTGGCACGCAGCTCATAGCCGAAGCGGGTCTTGTTCAGCACCACGTCCACCAGGACGGCGATGACGATGGCCAGCGGGATGGCCAGGCCCACATACTTATTGTCGCTGAACAGTGCGCCCAGGCCCAGAGAGGGCAGCAGCGCGGAGGGATTCTCGTTGGCCAGCACGATGGTGTAGGGGCTGGCCGCCTCCTTCACGTTGGTCAGCAGCATGTTGGTCAGATAGAGGACGATCCAGTTCAGCATAATGCCGGAGATGACCTCGTTGACGTTGCAGTAGGACTTCAGCAGGCCGGAGATCGCGCCCAGCAGAGCGCCGCCCGCCATGGCCAGCAGCATGCAGGGCAGCCAGCTCCAGTGCCACGCCAGCGCCGCGTACAGGCTCAGCGCCACGCCGGCGCAGTACTGTCCGGCGGCGCCGATGTTGAACAGGCCCACCTTATAGGCAAACAGGATGGCCAGGGCGCACATCAGCAGCGGTGCGGTCTTGACCAGGGTGTTGCCGAAGTATTTCATCTGAGTATCCGCCCGGTTATAGGTCAGGAAGTTCTTGATAACGGTGATGATGGCCTGGCCCGCGCCGGAGGGGTTGATGAACAGCAGCACCACATAGCCGATCAGCAGGCCTAGGATCACGCAGGCCAGCGCCGCCAGCAGTGACTGCACGCCGTTATTCTTGAGGATGTTTTTCTTCATGCCTTCACCTCATCTCTCTTGGCGCCTGCCATGTAGAGGCCCAGCTCCTCCTGGGTGGTCTTTTTCGGGTCAAGCTCGCCCACGATCTCACCCTCATACATGACAAGGATGCGGTCGGGCACGTCCATGACCTCGTCCAGCTCCAGGGAGACCAGAAGCACGGCCTTGCCCTCGTCGCGCTGGGCCACCAGCTGCTTGTGGATATACTCGATGGCGCCCACGTCCAGGCCGCGGGTGGGCTGGACTGCCACCAGCAGCTCGGGATCCTTGTCGATCTCGCGGGCCACGATGGCCTTCTGCTGGTTGCCGCCGGACATGCTGCGGGCCACGGTGATGGGTCCCTGGCCGCTGCGGACGTCGTACTGGTCGATGAGCTTTTCCGCGTACTTACGGATATTGTCCCGGCGCAGGAAGCCCGCCTTGCTGGTGAACTCCGGCTCGAAATACCGCTGGAGCACCAGGTTGTCCTCCAGGGTGTAGTCCAGCACCAGACCGTGCTTATGGCGATCCTCGGGGATGTGGGACATGCCCATGGTGCTGCGGTGACGGATGCTGGCGTGGGTGATATCCTTGCCGCACAGGCTGATCTTGCCGTTTACCAGCGGCTCCAGACCGGTGAGGCCGTAGACGAACTCCGTCTGGCCGTTGCCGTCGATACCGGCGATGCAGACGATCTCGCCCCGGCGCACCTTCAGGGACACGTCCTTGACGGCGTTGTTCTTATGTACCTTGCTGGCCACGGTCATGTGCTCCACATCCAGCACCACGTCGCCGGGCTGGCAGGGCTTTTTCTCCACATGGAAGCTGACGCTGCGGCCCACCATCATGGAGGACAGCTCCTCGATGGTGGTGTTCTTGGTCTCCACGGTGCCGATGTACTTGCCCTTGCGCAGGACGGTGCAGCGGTCGGCCACGGCCATGATCTCGTTGAGCTTGTGGGAGATGAAGAGGATGGACTTGCCCTCGGCCGCCAGGTTCTTCATGATCTGCATCAGCTCGTCGATCTCCTGGGGGGTCAGCACGGCGGTGGGCTCGTCGAAGATCAGGATCTCGTTATCGCGATAGAGCATCTTCAGGATCTCGGTGCGCTGCTGCATACCCACGGTGATATCCTCGATCAGGGCGTCAGGCTCTACATGCAGGCCATATTTCTCGCTGAGGGCCAGCACCTTCTCCCGTGCCTCCTTTTTCTGCAGGAAGCCGTGCTTCGTGGGCTCCACGCCCATAATGATGTTGTCCAGCACGGTGAAGCATTCCACCAGCTTGAAGTGCTGGTGCACCATGCCGATACCCAGGGCGTTGGCGTCGTTGGGATCCTTGATGGACACCACCTGGCCGTCCTTCTTGATGACGCCCTCCTCCGGCTGGTACAGGCCGAACAGCACGCTCATCAGCGTGGACTTGCCCGCGCCGTTTTCACCCAGCAGGGCGTGGATCTCGCCCTTCTTCAGCTGAAGGGTGATGTTGTCGTTGGCGATAATACCGGGGAACCGTTTCGTGATGTTCAGCATTTCAATGGCATACGGTGATTCCAAGTGTTTCGCCCTCCTTCCGTTTTATGGCCCGCCGCAGTTCGCACAATGCGGGGACGGAAACCAATGATATAGTGCTAGTATACTATACTTCCCGCCGTAAAGCAAAGTTTTTTTAGCGGTATCAACATTTTTTGAAAAAAAGAAAGACCGCCGAAGCGGTCTTTCTTATGTAAGGTCTGTGAATTAGCCCTTGATGGAGCCCTGATCATCAACAGTGATGACAGTGGCGAAGTCGGAAGCGGCCTTCTCGGTATCATTGCTGACAACCAGAGTGCCGTCGAACATAGCGGCAACCAGAGCCTTGTAGTCATCCTGAGTGAAGCTATCGGACCACTGAGTGCTGTCCATGGGGATTTGCACGTAGTTGGCGGTAGGATCATCAGCGGAGACCAGACCCAGAGTGTCGATCTTGGCAGAGTACTTCTCCCAGTTACCGTTCACGATGACGTCGGTCAGGGTGTCATAGGTAGCGGGATACAGACCCTTCATAGCGGAGGTGACGGTCAGAGCCTTGAAGCCCTCGACGGTATCAGCGTCGGCGCCCTCGCCGGCAGCGTAGTTGGCGATCACGCCAGCCTGGTCAACGTCAACACCGATGACCTTGGCGCCCTCGACCTTCTTGGCAGCGTCAACAGCGGAGGTGTAGATACCGCCGCCGCAGGCGAACACGACCTCGGTGCCCTTGGCATACCAGGTATCCATAACGCTGGTGATGTCAGCATCGCCGAAGAACTGGCCGCCATAGATGTAGTTCAGGGTGACGTCGGTCAGACCCATGTCGGCAGCAGCAGCGTCAACGCCCTGCACGAAGCCGTAGCCATAGCGGACAACAGCGGGGACAGCCATGCCGCCCAGGAAGCCCAGGCTCTTGTAGCCCAGCTTCACAGCAGCGTAACCGGCCATGTAGCCGCACAGCTCTTCCTGATACACAGCACAGTACAGGTTGGCGGGAACCTCGAAGCCCTCGCCCAGGTCACCAGCGGACACGTCCAGCGCGATGAACTTGACATCGGAGAACTTGGGAGCGGTCTCGGTGATGGCCTCACCGAAGGCGTAGCCGGGCATCACGATGACGTTGTAGCCCTGGTCGATAGCGCTCTCGATCATACCCACGCGGTCAGCGGTGTTGTCGCCGGCCGGTTTGAAGTACTGGAAGTCCACGCCGTTATCCTCGGCGAACTTCTTGCAGGCCTCGTAAGTAGTCTGGTTGAAGGACTGGTCGGTGATATCGCCGTAGTCGGTGATCATAGCGACCTTGTACTCGGTATTGGTGTTGGGCTCGTCGGTATTCTGGTTGTCATCAGGGGTGCTGTTGCCGCCGCAAGCGACCAGGGACAGCGCCATGACCAGAGCCAGAATCAGAGCAAGAAACTTTTTCATGTGCTTAATCTACCTTTCTCAATATTTGTTCCTGTTGTGAACAGGAACAGTATCGCATGGCTTTATCGCCATACACCGTTATTCTAACAGGTGCTTACGGTAAAAGCAAGTCTTATTTTAGGAAGTTCCGCAAGAAGCGGGCTTTTGTGCGTTTATGACGCACAAAAGCCCGCTTGTCACAGATTATTTACTGTTTGTCCATTTTTACCGCGATCTCCAGGGCGATCTTCATCATGTTGGTGAAGGTAGTCTGTCTCTCGTCGGCGGACAATTCCTCGCCGGTGATGAGATTGTCGGAGATGGAGCAGATGGCCAGGGCCCGCTTGCCGGTATAGGCGGCGGTGCAGTACAGGGCGGCGGCCTCCATTTCCACGGCCATGACGCCCATCTTGGCGTAGCGCATGTTGCGCAGCGCGGCGTCATAGAAGGTATCGGAGGAGTACAGGTTGCCCACGGGCATCTTCACGCCCAGCTCCTTGGCACTGTCCACGGCGGCCATCAGCAGGTCGAAATCGCAGATAGGGGCGAAGCTGCCGCCCAGCTCGTACTGGTCGGCGAAATTGGAGTTGGTGCAGGCGCCCTGTCCGGCCACCACGCTGCCCAGCTCCAGATCGGCCCGCATGGCGCCGGCGCTGCCGACACGGATGATGTTCTCCACGTCGTACTGGGTATACAGCTCATAGGAGTAGATGCCGATGGAGGGCATACCCATGCCGCTGGCCATGACGGAGACGGGGACGCCCTTATAGGTGCCGGTGTAGCCCTGGACGCCCCGGACGTTGTTCACCAGCCTGGAATCGGTCAGGAAGGTCTCGGCGATGAATTTGGCCCGCAGGGGGTCGCCGGGCATGAGAACGGTTTTGGCGAAATCGCCCTTGACGGCGTTATTATGGGGGGTAGGCATAGTGTCGGTTCCTCCTTATTTCTGTTCCATGGCCTTGACGATGCGGCTGGTGCCCAGACGGTCGGCGCCCAGATTCACGAAGTCCTCGGCGTCCTGCAAATCGGCGATGCCGCCGGCGGCCTTGATCTTCACATGGGGGGCCACATGGGCCTTGAACAGGGCCACGTCCTCGCGGGTGGCGCCGCCTCCGCCGAAGCCGGTGGAGGTCTTGATATAGTCCGCGCCGGACTCGGACACCACGCGGCACATCTCGATCTTCTCGGCGTCGGTGAGCTTGCAGGTCTCGATGATGACCTTCAGCAGCTTGCCGCCGCAATGCTCCTTGACGGCCTTGATCTCCTCCAGCACCCGGTCGTACAGGCCGTCCTTGACCCAGCCGATGTTGATGACCATGTCGATCTCGGACGCGCCGTTCTTCACGGCGTCGGCCGCCTCGAAGCACTTGGCGGCGGTGGTGTCATAGCCGTTGGGGAAGCCAATGACGGTGCAGACGGCGATCTTGCCCGCCACATACTCCGCCGCCTGCTTCACATAGCTGGCGGGAATGCACACGCTGGCACAGCCGTACTTGACGCCGTCGTCGCAGATGGCCTGGATCTCCGCCCAGGTGGCGCTCTGGCTCAGCAGAGTGTGATCCACGCGGCTGAGGATGTCTTTCAGTTCCATAGTATCATTGCTCCTTTCGGAATTGTTACGATTTTGCGGGGATATTGTATCACATTCCAGCAAAAAAGGCAAGGCGCACGCCGCATTTGCGGCGCATGCCCTGCCCTCTTTTATTGTGGGGTCAGCTCTTGTTCAGCTTATAGAGGTTCTTATCGGCGGCAAAGTTGGTCAGCTCATACAGCACCAGCACATCGTCGGCCTCATCCGCCAGGGACTGCACGCCGTCGCGGTAGTAGCGCAGATCCAGCACGGTGATGGTGTCGTAGTCCTTCACCAGGAAGGGCAGGAAGCTGTTGGCAAAGCTGTCCTTCACCACCAGCAGGGACTTTCCGGTGTCCGCGCCGGTGTCGATGGTCACCTTGGCGTAGTTGCCGCCCATGAAGATCTTATAGTGATCCTTCTCCTCCAGAGCAGCCAGGCTGTACAGGCTGTCGGTCACCTCGCCGTCGCAGTCCATGGAGCGGATGGCGGCGTCAGACGCGATGGTCACCCGGTCATAGGGGCTGTCCGGCAGCAGCACCTTGGAGTACAGCGTGCCCCGGAAGCAGGTGCTGGCCGTTTCCAGCTGCCAGTCCTGCTGCTTATGCCCTGTGGCGGCACACCATACGCCGTAGGCGGTCTGCGCGCCCTCCGTCGTCCAGTGGTGGTCTGTCCGGTAGTACATATTTGCCGCGTCGGGCATCAGGGCGGCACGCAGGTCGATGGCCTGCTTTCCGAATTCGTTCAGCAGTGTGCCGAAGCAGGTGTCCGCGTCGAAGAGGGGCGCGTTGGCGGGCAGGTCGTCCCGGAGCATATAGGCGGGGGGGGGAACGATCATCAGGCGGCAGTCCTTATCGGGATTGTTGTCGAAGAATGTCCGCACCTGCTCCAGATTCTTATGGTACTGGGCAGTATCGAAGGTGTCGGGGGTAACCTTGGCGAAGTAGCGGCCGGAGCGGCCCAGCCAGGTGTCGTTGATCTCCAGCCGTCCGGCGGCCCGCTGCACCAGCGAGGCCGTCTCCATCCAGGTATCCCGCAGGGCGATCTGGTCAGAGACGTAGTCCTCCGCCTTCTGGGTGAAGGTGCCGTCCATGAGGGTCGTCCAGGTGAGCGTCGGCTTCAGCTGGAGGTAGCGGTTCTCGTTGGGAGAGAATTCCCGCTCCGGCGTCAGCAGCGAGGCCAGGGCCAGCGCCACCAGGATGCCGAAGATGGCCATCAGCGGCGCCAGCTCACGGCGCTTGTGTTCACTTTTCATCAGGCGTGTGCCGCCTTTCTCAGGGTTGCTCATAGATACACCTCCTTAGAAGCGGAAGTAGAGGAAGGGGTTATAGCTGTCGCCCACCAGGAAGGCCACCGACAGCAGCAGCAGCAACACCACGCCCACGGTGCGCAGCGCCACAGCGGCGGTGTCGGACAGCCGGCCCTCCACGCGGTTCCACAGCCGCAGCGGGCCGGTGGTGCAGCCGATGGCGGCGGCGATCAGCAGTACGGCGTTGGAGCGCAGCAGGTACGCCGCCGTGCCGTCGGCAAAATGGGCGGTGAACATGGCGGAGACGTACTGCCCCAGCTGGCCGAAGTCGGTGATGGCGAACAGCACCCAGCCCATGATGAAGGCAAAGACGGTGTACACATGGCCCACCCATTTGGGGGCCTTGTCCAGCCACCGCAGCAGGAAGATCTTCTCCAGGATCAGCAACACCGCGTAATAGAGGCCCCACAGCACGAAGTTCCAGCTGGCCCCGTGCCACAGGCCCGTCAGGAACCAGACGATAGCCAGATTCAAAATCTGCCTTCCCTTACCGTGGCGGTTGCCGCCCAGCGGGATATAGACATATTCCCGGAACCAGGTGCCCAGGCTGATGTGCCAGCGCCGCCAGAATTCCGTGACGGTGCGGGACTCGTAGGGGTGTTCAAAGTTTTCCAGGAAATGGAAGCCAAACAGATGTCCCAAGCCGATGGCCATATCGGAGTATCCGGAAAAATCGAAGTAAATTTGGAACGTGAAGGCGATAGCGCCCAGCCACGCCGTCACGGCGGAGGGTGCGGACATGGCGCTGATCTGCTCCCACAAAGCGCCCACCTGATTGGCGATCAGCACCTTTTTGGCCAGGCCCACCACAAAGCGCTGCATACCGCGGCTGGCCTCGAACACGCTCTCCCGGCGGTACATCAGCTCGTGCTCCACCGTCTTGTACTGGACGATGGGGCCGGCGATCAGCTGGGGGAACAGCGTCACATACGCGCCCACGTTGAGGATGTTTTTCTGGTCCTTGACAATGCCCCGGTACACGTCGATGGTGTAGGACATGGTCTGGAAGGTGTAGAAGCTGATGCCGATGGGCAGGGCCAGTCCCAGTGCGGGGATGCCCGCGCTCAGCAGGCTGTTCAGGTTATCGATGGCGAAATCCGTGTACTTGAAGAAGCCCAGGATGCCCAGGTTGCCCACCACATCCACGATCAGCACCGCCTTGGCGGCCTTCTGCTTTCCGGCATCCCGGAAATGGCCGATGAGCCGGGCGTTGGTGTAGTCGAACACCGTGGAGAACAGCATGATCAGGATATACTTCGGCTCACCCCAGCCGTAGAACACCAGGCTGAACAGCAGCAGCACGGTATTGCGTGCCTTGCGGGGACACAGGAAATAGATTCCCGCCACCACGGGCAGGAAGATCAACAGAAAGACGGTGCTGCTGAATACCATAAGGCGTTCTCCTTTGGAAAATTTACAGGTCGTTTACGGCGTTTTTGCCGGAAAGTGGGACAGAGCAGCGCTCTGTCCCACAGGGGATGATAGGTTGTGTGAATCGTACCAAGTCGCTCTTGCGCAAGACGCGGACGTAGGGGCCGGCGTCCTCGACGGCCCGTCGGCTTACCAGAGCATTATCGTAAAAGGGACGGGGCGTCGAGGACGCCGCCCCCTACAACATATCGCCGGTATCTTTCTGCTTGCCGCAAGCCCTTTGGCAATGAAATCGAAGATCTCATGCCAGAATCGTTTTACACCACGTTGTGCAGGTCGCTGACCAGCGCCGTAGAACGAATGGCGGACAGATTGTTGATGAACAGCACGTCCTGAACGCCCTTATCCACGGCGAACTGGCTGATGCTGCCCTTCCAGTACCGGTAGTCCAGCACATAGATGGTCTGATAGTGATCCGTCAGGAACGGCACAAAGGCGTTGCCGAAGGACTCCTTCACCACGATGCAGCTGGAGCCGTCGGTCACATCGGGGTTGTTGATGACGGAATAGGCGTTGTCACCGGTGATGAACGCGCCGTATTTCAGGCTGGCGGGGGCGTCGGATTCATCGTAGATGATCTTGCCCCGGGTCAGGTTCGCGTTCTCGCTGTCGCCGTAATCCAGCATAGCCTCGGTGCTGAGGGGATGATAGGCCACCACCTTATCGGGATTGGCTCCCATGGCGGCGTTCTGGTTGGAATCCCGGTAGAAGGTGCCCAGGAAGCCGTCATACTCGTCCACCTTATAGCTGGCAATGGGCGTGGGCGTGATGCCCTTGGCCTTGCAGAACTGCTCGTAGGCGTAGTAGGCGCCGGTGGCCGTCCAGTGATGGTCGGTGCGGAAATAGACATACTCGGTACGGTGGGCCAGCAGCGCGTCATACAGCGCCACGGACTTCACATTGCCGTTCATGTAGCCGATGATCTTCTGCTCGGCGGCCTTCTGGTCGGCGAAGATATCCTTGCCGTACAGCTCGTCCGGCAGGCAGATACCGGAGCTCAGGGGGATGGGCAGCATGTACACGTTGGCCTTGCCCGCCAGTGCGTCCGCCACGGCGTTGACGTTGTCGGCGTACTTCTTGGCGGTGCTGTCCACATAGCTGTACATCTCATAGCCGGTGTCGCCCACCCGGTACACGGCGTCATACTGCTGCTGATCGCCCTGCAGCTCGATCTTCTGATAGGTGGGGGTGGTGTCGTCCGGCGTGACGGGATCGGCGGCGTTGGGGTCGTCCGTATTGCCGGGGTCGGTGGTATCGCCGGTGGCGGGAGGCGTATTCGCGTCGTCATTGGCAGGCTTTTTGTCCTTGCCCAGATTGATGATGATCAGCACCACGGCGGCGATGGCCACCACCAGCGCGATCAGCAGCATCAGGGGCGACACGCCCCGGCGGCGTCCTCTGTACCGGCTCATTTCAGATAGCCCTCCACGATGGAGGTGGCGGCGGCGGTGTCATCGCTGACGCACAGCACCACCAGGGTACCGGTCTGGCGCAGCAGCGCGCCGTCGATGCGGGCCTCTTCCTCCGGCTGATAGAGGTTGGCCTCACGCTTCAGGTCGTCCAGATAGGTCTGTACGTTGGCGTACAGGGTCTTGGCGTCATCCTCGCTGGCGCACTGGCCCACGATGATCAGGTCGGCAGTGTTGCCGTCGGCCATGTAGCCGGCGATGGTGGTGCCCTCGGGGGGATCCAGCTTATAGTTCAGATCCTCCACGGCGGTGGCGATCATATCGGCGCTGTAGGGCACATTGCTCTTCAGGTCGTCGGCCAGCTTCTGGACGTCCACGGTCTTGGTATCGCTTCCGCCGCCGCAGGCGGCCAGCGTCAGCATCATCATAGCCGCCAGCAGGGCGGCGAGCATCTTTTTCATCCGATATCCCTTCCTTTTTTCTGGCCCTTGCGGGCAAATATGGGTGTTTTCTCTCGTACCTGCGCAGAGACTGCGCCATCTGCTATCATAGCATAAGTATAGACGGATTTGAAGTGCTATTTGTTCCCGCCGCGAAAAATTTTACATTTCGTTCACAGCCCCTAGTATGCACCGGGAGACCGGGGCTCTATTCCGTCAATAGACCCGTTTTTCCAGCGCGTGGCACAACGGCGCGAAGGTCATGGGCCACACCGCCCCGGCAAACAGCACCATGACGGCATAGCGCACCGCGCCGCCCGCTCCCGCGCCCAGCAGCGCCGCCAGCGGTGCCTTCAGCGCAGCCCGGATGGCCAGCAGCAGCACAAGGCCGCCCGCCAGCTTGATGAGCTGCACATACCAGACGGCACGGGTATCAAAATGGATGAACCGGACATCCAGCCACCAGGCCGCCAGCAGACCCACCGTGGCCCCCAGCAGCTTCCAGGCGTTTTCCACGCCGTGGGACAGGTTGTCGGCGTCCACGTCCGCCGGGAAGTGATACAGCGACACGAACAGCAGATAGCCCACCGCCAGCGCCAGCATCACGCCGATCACCGCGGCCATGACACCGTGGCGGACGTCGCTGCGCTCCATGATGGGATAGAGCAGGAACAGCAGCGCCACCGCCGTGACGGCGGCTACTCCCACGTCCAGCGGCGTGTGGACACCCAGGTACATGCGGGAGAAGGGCACCAGCACCGCGATGACGATGCAGACGATGCGCACCCATCTGCGGCGGGTGAACTGGGCAATGCCGCCGAAGGTGCCCACGGCGTTCTGGGTATGGCCGCTGGGGAAAGAATAGCCGGCGGCCTGGGCGCGGGCGCTCTCTACAATGGTGAAGTTGCTGTCCAGCACCCACGGGCGCGGGATACGGAAGAGCAGCTTCAGGAACTGGTTCAGCACCGTTCCGGCAAAGCCCACCGCCAGCAGATAGTAGCCGTGGCGCTTGCTGACGCACCAGAAGACGAACAGCGCCGCCACCATAAAGACGGTCTCCTCCCCCAGGTGAGTGATGGCCGCCATCACCGTGTCCAGCCACGGCGTGCGGATGGATTCCAGGGCGTACAGCACCTGCATAACGGATCCCCTCCCCTTTTCTCATTCAGTATGTCCAGTATACCGTGTTTTCAGCGCGGTGTCTATCCCCGCTGGAATTGCCGGAGGTATTCCGCCACGGAGCGGGTCATCTCCCGGGAAAAGTCGGAGTTGTACTTCCGCTCACAGAAGGCCGCGCACCACTCCTCGAAGGGTCTGGCCCCGCAGTTGTGGGCCAGCATGTCCCGCAGCTCGGCCCCGTCCATGGAGCGATAGGTGTTCTGGTGGACGATATGCGCCATGGGGCAGCGCTGGGGCTTGGGGCGCTCCCGCTGCTGCGGGGTGGGCCAGCCGAACACCAGCATCACCGCCGGGAACACATACTCCGGCAGGTGCAGCAGCGCGCGCTGCCGGGCGCAGTTCTCCATGATGTCGCCGATATAGCAGGAGCCCAGGCCTAGGCTCTCGGCGGCCACCACGGCGTTCTGGGCCGCGATGGCGGCGTCGGAAAAGGCCAGCATCAGGTCGCCCACACCGGGCGCTCTCGGGTCGCAGCCCGCCTCGTGGTAGGCGTCGTACCACTTCTTGCAGTCGGCGCAGAACACCAGCACCATGGGCGCCCTGGCGATGAAGGACTGGTGGTCGCAGGTCTCCGCCAGGGCGTCCTTCAGGGCCTGGTCGGTGATATCCAGAATGGTATAGAGCTGCTGGCAGCCCGCCGTAGGCGCCTCCGCGGCAGAGCGCAGGATGGCCGCCTTCATCTCAGCCGGAACGGAACGGTCCTCAAAGACCCGGACGGACTTCCGGCGGTACAGGCTCTCGATGATCTCATTCATAGCGCTTGCTCCTTTCATAGCTGCTGGGCCAGCAGGATCACGCCGGAAATACCCACGAAGATATAGACCACCGTGCGCATGACGTTGGCGTTCAGCTTTCCGGCGATCCTGCCGCCCACCACCGCGCCCAGCAGGATGCAGACGGTGCCTGCGGCGGCATAGGGCAGGATCTCCGGCCGGAGCAGGCCGCTGTACAGGCGGCCCACGATGCCGGTGATGCCGGTGACGGTGAAGAGGAACTGCATGCAGGCCAGATAGCTGACATGATCCTCCGCTGCCGCCACATAATATAACGCCATGGGCGGACCGCCGATGGCAAACAGGCCCGCGCTGACGCCGCACAGCGCGCCGCAGATCACGCCCGCAGCGGGCTTGGGGGCAAGGCGCACCCGCTTGGCCACCACCAGGAAATACAGGGCCAGCAGGATCAGAAACGCGGCGAACACCAGCACCAGGATCTGCAGATCCAGGCCGTTCACAAAGGGCATGGTCAGCAGATTGGTCACAGCGAAGGCGATGGTAGGCGGCAGCGCCACCCGCCACTGAATATGCCTGCGGTATTTCCAGAACAGCACCATGCAGAACAGCTGGTTGATGACAATGGCCAGCGCCGGGGCGTCGATCATATCAAAATAAAAGGGCAGCACCATCATCAGAAACACGACGGAGCCAAAGCCCGTGACAGACTGAATGATCCCGGCCACCAGACTGGCCGCCGCCACAACGAACCAGATCATTGCGTCACCTCCCTGCCGTATCCGGCTGTTTTTTGCTATCATAACACACCGCTTTCCAAAAGGGAAGCCCCGGCGGTTTTCGCCGGGGCTCCCGCGTTAAATCGCCGTCTTTTTCTTCCATGCGTCTCCGATTTCTTAACGGACCTTTAATCATCGGCTCGTGTTAATTCTCGCTCTTTGCACAATTCGTCGCAAATTTTCACAAAATACAGATATTTTCTTCCGATTGAGCAGGAAAAGACATGTTTCGACAGCGGCCTTGTGCTAGAATCCCCTCACCAGGACAGAAAACGTATTCACACATGAAAAGCCGTATCACGGCAGATGAGGAGGTAGTTATGAATTATGTAACGCGTACAGTATCTCTGATCAAGATCGCGTTCCATTCCAACAGGATCCGGCAGTACCGGCAGCAAGGCCGAACGCTGATGCGCAGTCTCGGCCAGCCGGCATTGCCGCAGCTCATTCGTCTGACACACCAGATCGACCACCATGGCTATCTGCTGTTTCAGCTGGAGCGCGAGTTTGCGGAACAATAAAGCGGCATACATAACAGGAAAAGCCAGTCGTAAGACTGGCTTTTCCTCAGCCTGTCAAAAAAGCTTCGCAGAATTCGCCGCCCGCAATGGCGGCGAACAATTTGGATCATTTTTTGCCGCGTCGGGGCGTTAAGAAAACATGCCGGTGGCATGTTTTTAGTCTCCGATCTCGGCGGCTATGCCGCCGTAGCATCCGTCTTAATTTTTGCCGCACTCCAGTAGAAAAAGCGCGGGTCGGAGCGATTTCCTTATTTGTCAAAAAAGGGCTATGCCCTTTTTTGACAAGCTGAAATATCATCATCCCGAAGGAGGGATATCATGCGCATTACCGTAAAGGTCGGTACCTCTACACTGGCTCACGCCACAGGTCGGCTGAACATCCAGCGGATGGAAAAGCTGTGCAAGGTGCTCAGCGACCTGAAAAACGCGGGCCACGAGATCATCCTGGTGTCCTCCGGCGCCATCGGCATGGGCGTGGGCAAGCTGAACCTGCCGGGGCGGCCAAAGGATATGCCCACCAAGCAGGCGGCCGCCGCCGTGGGCCAGTGTGAGCTGATGTATACCTACGACAAGCTGTTCAACGAGTACAGCCACACGGTGGCCCAGGTGCTGCTGACCGGTGAGGACGTGAACAACGAGCACCGCAGCCGCAACATGCGCAACACCATTTTCCGGCTGCTGGAGCTGGGCGCCCTGCCCATCATCAACGAGAACGACGCCGTGGCCACCGACGAGATCGGCGTGGAGAACACCATCGGCGAGAACGATACCCTGTCCGCCATCGTGGCGGCGGCGGTAGGGGCCGATCTGCTGATCCTGCTGAGTGATATCGACGGCCTGTACGACAGCGACCCCCATAAGAATCCGGACGCGAAGCTCATCAGCACCGTAAGCACCATCGACGACAGCATTCTGGCGCTGGGCGGCGGCAGCGGCTCGGCCCTGGGCACCGGTGGCATGGCCACCAAGCTCCACGCCGCCCAGGTGGCCACGGCGGCAGGCTGCGAAATGGTCATCGCCAACGGCCAGCAGCCGGAGCTTCTCTATGAAATCGTGGCAGGCAAGCCCGTGGGCACTCGTTTTCTGGCAAAGGAGGGCAAGTGAATGACCACCATTGACATTCTGAAAAAGACCAAGGCGGCGTGGAAAACCATCTGCAACGCCTCCAACGAGACGAAAAACGCCCTGCTGCTGGCTATGGCCGACAGTCTGGAGAAGAACTGTGCCGCCATTCTGGAGGCCAACCGGGCGGACATGGACGGGGCACGGGGTCATATCTCCGATGTGATGCTGGACAGGCTGTATCTGGATGAAAAGCGTGTGGCCGGGATGGCCGCCGGTATTCGGGACACCACGGCCCTGCCCGACCATACGGGGCGCATTTTGTCCGAGATACACCGGCCCAACGGCATGACCATCTATAAGAAGCAGGTGCCTCTGGGCCTGGTGTCCATCATCTATGAGAGCCGCCCCAACGTCACCTCCGACGCGGCAGCGCTGACCATCAAGAGCGGTAACGTGTGCATGCTGCGCTGCGGCAAGGAGGCCTACCGCTCCGCCCACGCCATCGTGAAGGCGCTGAAGGAGGGCATTACGGCGGCGGGCGGCGATCCGGACATCCTCAACATCACCGAGGACATCAGCCACCAGAGCGCCGCCGACATCATGACCGCCAAGGGGTTGGTAGATCTGCTGATCCCCCGTGGCGGCGCGGGACTGATCCGCTCCTGCGTGGCCAACGCCACCGTCCCCTGCATCGAGACCGGCACCGGCATCTGCCATGTGTATGTGGATGACAGCGCCGACCTCCAGATGGCGGTGAACATCGTGCTGAACGCCAAGGCCAGTCGTCCCTCCGTGTGCAACGCCGAGGAGGTGCTGCTGGTACACCGCGCCGTGGCGGAGCAGTTCCTGCCCATGCTGAAAAAGGCGCTGGTGGACGACCGGGCCGCGGCGGGACAGGTACCCGTGGAGCTGCGGCTGGATGAGCGGGCGGCTGCCATCATCCCCGGCACGCCCGCCGGAGAGCGGGACTTTGACACGGAGTTTCTGGACTACATCCTAGCGGTGAAGATCGTGGACAGCGTGGACGAGGCCATCGTCCATATTCTGGCCCACTCCACCGGCCACAGCGAGTGCATCGTTACGGAGACGGCGGAGCATGCCGAACGGTTCGTCAATGAAACCGACAGCGCGGCGGTGTATGTGAACGTGTCCACCCGGTTCACCGACGGCGGCGAGTTCGGTCTGGGCTGCGAGATGGGCATCTCCACCCAGAAGCTCCACGCCCGGGGTCCCATGGGACTGGACGAGCTGAGCACCTATAAGTACATCATCAAGGGCAGCGGACAGGTGCGATGAGTCTGCGCTGAAAGGAGCGGAAACTCCCGCGCGGCAAGCGCGGGAGTTTTTCTTGAAATTTCCTTTACAAACCGTATAACAGCGTGTATAATTTACACGTTGTATTCAAATAGAGAGAAGAAACAGGGTGAGAGAGCAATATGGCAACTGATTTTTCCCGCACGCTGTCCCTGCTGCGGCAGGAGGCGGGCATCTCCCAGCGGAAGGCCGCCGCCGCGCTGGGTATCTCCCAGGCGCTGTTGAGCCACTATGAGAACGGCATCCGGGAGCCGGGCCTGGCCTTTGTGACGAAGGTGTGCGACTTCTATCACGTCTCGGCGGACTATCTGCTGGGCCGCACCGCCAGCCGTGACGGCAGCATCATCGAGGCGGCGGAGCTGTACGACGCCAGCGACGAAAAGGGGACGCTGAAGGGCAGTATTCTGGCCACGCTGCAGAAGAAGCTGGTGGTGAACACCACCGGCGTGCTGTTCGACCTGCTGGGTAAATGCGGCGACCGGACGGCCATCACCGCCGCGGGCGACTATCTCAGCACGGCGCTTTACACGCTGCTGCGGCATTTTTATCGCCGGGGCGGCGGCAATGAGGACTTTTTTGCCACCGACGCGGTGGATTTTGACGCGGGTGTGGTGGACGCCGCCATGCTGCGTAGCCGCGCCGCATATCTGCGGGCGCTGTCGGCGGCGGAGAAGCTGCCGGAGCTGACCTCTGACGATCTGACCGCCGCGCCCGGATTGGGCCAGAGCACCGCCCAGGTGGTCCACAACGTGGACGAGCTGGCCGGACGGCAGTAAGGGCGATCCCGCAGGGCGGGATGACCACATGCCGCTGCGAACACCGCAACGGCGTCTACCGTCGCAATCGTGAGCGGCAGCGGCGCAAGAGGAAAGACGATTCGTCATGCGCCGCGATACCAACTGTGCTCTGTGAACGCGTGGTACAAGGCACCAATGAAAACCAGAGTATAGCGTGGGCGGATTCTTAAACCGCAGGTTTAAGCTGTCCTTTTGGTCACTTTTGG
>ERZ826242.1980-NODE-1980-length-19416-cov-5.169671_pt1 | contig 19416 bp, 16 predicted proteins | sample MGYA00519871_ERZ826242 | MGnify/ENA primary metagenome ERZ826242 (study PRJEB31778, sample SAMEA3449226) | human gut metagenome | biome: human gut; feature: human-associated habitat; material: faeces | place: United Kingdom | collected 2010/2012 ...
GTGGTAAGCAGCGTTTATTTATTGTAATAATCATCGCTTATTTTAGTAATAAGATACCTTTATTTTTTGCGATTAGATATAAGCACCGCTTACTTTTTGCTTGATACAGCAAGTTTATAAGTGAGAATAATATAAAATATAGTGCGTACTTTTAAGTACGCACTTTTTATGTTTAATTAAAACGTGGACTGCTGTTAGGGCCTACGCGTAAGTTAAGGAGTCTACCGCCGCTAGGGTATCACATTATTAGTTTTAATTAAAACGTCTACACCGTCACCGCCAGGGTCGTTTATGCCGTTCACCAGCGCCAGACTGGCCGGCCACACGCTTACACCGGGGTTGTTAATGCCACCCATCAGCGCCAGACTGGCCGGCCACACGCTTAAGCAGTGGCTTTTAATGCCGTCCAGCACCGCTAGAACCAGTCATACCGCCTCTGCCGCCAGGGCCGCCCATGCCGCCCATGCCGCCGCTTACATTTACTGAAAACGATACAGAGTCAGGGGTTATTTGATAATCCGAACCACCAGCAGTAAGTGTAAATGTTTTTCCTATTTCAAGCTCTGGCGAGCTGACAATTACGCATTGATATGATTTTGTTGGGGTAAAGCTTGCAATTTTACTACCGGTGCTATCTGAGAGTGTTATTGTGGATTGAGCTGCGCTGCTGCTAAGGCCGTAAAGTACGCTGCACTGGGTTGAGCTATCACTAAATCCAAGCGCCATGCCTAAGCTTCCTGCGCCTATAACGGTGCCGCCGGTAATAACCGCCTCGCCCTCGTAGTCAAGTATTCCGTCACCGTTTGAGCTGGGGCCGCTTATATAAACTTCGCCGCCTTCAATATAAATATTTCCGTTGGAGTCAATCCCGTCGCCTGAGGCATCAATTGTTATTATACCACCGGACATGCTAAAGTAAATGCCGGAGTAATCTGATGCCGTTTTTCCAGGTGCAAAGCCGGCCATGCTCTGGGAACCGTCTGTGGCGTTTATTCCGTCATCGCTGGCGGTAAGGTCTATTACGCCGTCCTTGACGGTTATTGTTTTTGCCTCCAGCCCCTCATAGCACTTGCTGATGTTTAAGCTGCCGCCGCTTATTTCAATACTGCTGTCGGCATGTACAGCATCATCCCCGGTTGCAATTTCAAACTCTCCGCCCTCAATTACTATCTGGTTATTGGAATGTATTGCATCGTCCAGGCTGTCAATTGTAAATGTGCCGCCTTGGATATATACTCCCGTTTCGGATTTTATGCCTTTGGTACTGGCGGAGCTGTCACTCTCCGCTTCAGTCACATAATCGCTCTGGGCTTCGCCCCTGATGGCAAATGGGGTATGGCTGTCCTCAAATGGCGAGAGTGAGACATCCGCACTGCCGCCTGCTGTCAATATATCAAACTCGCCGCCGGTTATGAGGGCTATATTCTGGCTTTGGAGCGCGTCCGCCTCGGTTGTAATATTAAAACTCCCGCCGGCGATATATATAAAGCCTTGGTCAGCGTCTTCGGTATTGTCCGCCTGTATTGCATCACTTGCGCTGGATATGGCTATATCCGCAGTCTGGATTTTGACACAGTCCTTGCCGTGCAGCCCGCCGCCATTTTCGCTTTCAATATTAAAAGTGCCGCCGGTTATTACAAGATCGTCCTTGGACACAATCGCATGCTTGTTCTTAGCGTCTATATTAAGCGTGCCAAGGCCGTTTATTGTTAGGTCAGCTTTGCTGTAAATAACACCGTCTATTGTGCTGTCACCGTCGGTCTGAGTATATCCGGCGCTGTCTGAGAGTGTGTTTATACTACCTTCAGCCAGTGTTATAAACACTTTATCGGCACTTTTTATATACATCGCTGCAGAACCGGATGAATGGATGTTTACATTATTAAACACCAGCTTAATTTTATCGGTATCGGCTGCGTCTACTGTAATACTGCCGTCAGAAAGCGTGCCGGACAGTATATAGGTGCCGGCGCTTGCTATTACCACATTATTATTTGATACTGCGGCGCCGTTTGACGATATGGTTGTGCCATCCTGCGACAGCGTAATATGAACTGCCGTGCTCTCGTCATAGCCGATATCCATATCATTTGCAGTAAATTCAGTATCAATTAGGTCTGCAGCGCTGGATACTGACTGGTTGGTATTTGTAGTCTGCACTGATGGGACAGTCTCATCGCTTTCTGTAGTTTGGGGTGCTGACTCTGGCACAGTGGAGCTGCAGCCGGATATTAGAGACAGTAAAAGCACTGCCGACAGCACAAGCCCTAATTTCTTTATCATATTAATCACTCCTTTTAAAGTCGCTCAGCGTTTGCGGTAGGATGGCCGCAGACAATCTCAAGGTTACCGTTTCTTATACGCAGCTCGTCTATAAAGTCCTTTTCTTTTTTGAGGTCTTTTAGCTTTACATAGTACTGCAGCTTATAAAGGCTGCCAAGGCTTGCGGTTTTTACCTGGTCAAGCTGGACCTCGGTGGTGTATTTTTTAAAGATATCGTCAAATACCGCCAGGTAGTCAAGGCTTTCGGGGATGGTTATACGCAGTTCGCGCTGAGTGTCAGCGCCAGGGCGGATATACAGCAGCTGGTAAAGGATGCTGACCGCGCCGATTATAACAACAAACAGTGCTGCCACGCCGATATAGCCCATGCCGGTTGCAAGGCCGACCGCCATTGCAAGGAAAATACTGCAGATTTCCTTTGCACTGCCCGGCAGTGACCTAAAGCGGGACCAGGCTGAAAGCGCCCATTACCGCAACGCCGGTGCCCAGGTTGCCGTTTACCAGCATTATTATCATTTGCACAATGGCGGGGATTAGCATAAGTGTTACAACAAAGCTTTTGGAGCAGCGGGTTTTGAATTTATAAATCAGCGCTATCAGCCTGCCGAGCACTAGAGAGGAAAATGTCAGTATTAAAAATGTCTTTAGAGAAAAGCTTGAGGCCAGAGCCTGTTCGCTTTCAATTATGCTTCCAAATATATTATTAAGCACTCTGGGCGCCTCCTTTATAGTCAAGTGTTTGTGATTTTGAAGCTGCAAGGCAGGAGTTTATATATTTTGAGTAGGAGGTGGGGTACAGCTTCAGCTCATCCAAAAGCGTTACAAGCCAGATAGGGTAGCAGTGTACTGCCTTGATTTCCATAAGCCTTAGGTTTTTGTCCAGCAGAGGGTGGTAATCGGATGTGTTTGTAATATCAAGGTCAGTGCTGCGATAGCCCAGGTTAAAGTCAATAGTGATGCGCAGCTTTGGGTCATCTACCCCTTTAAACGCCAGCCGGTCATACCGAATAAACATTTTTGGCGCAAGGTTTTTATACCTTGTAAACATATAAAGTATCTCTTTTGCAATCTGGGTTTGGTCAGGCTCGGGGTTGTTATTTAGCATTTGCAGTGCGTTTTTAAGCGGAAGCTCGATACGCCGTTTATAGGTGATGGACCGATATTTCTTTTTAAGCTCTAAAAACACATTGTCGCAAAGGCCCGGGCTTTTATAGCAGCGCATGCGCAGCTTTTCCTTATACGCGGGCTTGGATATGCAGTTATTTGCAATCTCAAAGTCGGGAGTGTCATAGTACAGGCTGTTAATGGTTGAAAAGCTATAAAAGTCGTCCTGTATATATTTGCCCGCTTTTGCTAAAAATATATCGCAGGTTTCTTTTGGCATAAGGTATTTGTTTTCTTTGCGCTCAAATATCTTTTGGCAGGCCATAAAATCATCTCCTTTATGGCTTTAGTATATTTCAGATTACTTAAATCAACTTTAAAAAAGCCTTAAACAAACTTTTAAGTTTCGTTTGTTTAAGGCTTTTTTAGTTAACCGCCCCCTGTGTGGGGGCGGGAACATCAAAGGAAAATTTGAGCTATGAGACACAAATAAAAATTGGGGATTAGTTAAAGGTAACTTTAAATGATATAAGATTGTTTTCGCTTTGGGCGCTTATGTCAGCGTTATGGTTTTGGGCGATGGTTTTTGCTATTGAAAGGCCGAGGCCGTAACCGCCGGTCTGGCGGCTGCGGGAGCTGTCCGGCCGGTAAAACCGGTCAAATATCCTATCGATTTCGTCCTTACTTAGCGGCGGGGCGCTGTTTGAGACCATTAGCTGTGCTTTTCGGCCTTGTTTTGCAAGGCTTAGGTTTATGGTGCTGTTGGGGTTTGAATATTTAATGGCGTTGTCCAGCAGTATTGAAATCAGCTCATACAGCATGTCCCTGTCGCCATACACATACACATCCGGCTGGATATTGCCTGAGATTGATTTGCCTGCCGCTTTGGCGGGGGTTGTAAAAGCGTCAAGTGTGTCGGCCGCAATGTCACTAAAGTTTAGTTTTGTGTGTTTGACACCGCTCTGGCCTTCCAGCTTTGATAGGTTGAGCATGCTGCCGATAAGCCCGCTTAGGCGTTGGTTTTGGCGGCGGATGCTGTCACTCCATTCGTTTTGGCCGTAGGTCTGTTCTATGAGGTCGTTATTGATACCTATTATGGACAGCGGAGTTTTTAGTTCATGGCTGGCGTCCGCAATAAACTGCTTTTGCTTTTCAAGGCTCTCAATAACCGGGGCTGTGGCGCGGCGGGAGAATAACAGGATGGGGATAAGCACTATTAAAAGGCTGATAACTGCCACCAGCGCTGCTGTCATAACCGCCGAGTACATATTATTCAGTTTTTGGCTACAGTCCAAAAATATAATAAGGGCGCCACTATCACTATCAGTTACAAGGTATCTGTAAACGCTTTTGTAGCCGGTTTTTTTATTGGATGAGAGTATATCCAATGCAAAGTCTTCAGCAGTGTCGGCCGTGATTGCGGCGATATGGCTGGTATCGATCTGGACTATATTTTTATCAGCGTCCGCCCGCACCAAAAAATAGCGGGAAACAAACTTGGTTTCCGGGGTGAACTTGTTTCGCGGGGGTTTTTTATAATCCTGCTGAGATTTTATAGGTTCGTCCGGAAACCGGCCGTCATTTTCCGCAAGGATGGACAATATCTCGTCAGCATGGCGGTTGGTATCAATATAGCTGAATACTCCTATAAGCGCTACAATTGCCAGCATGATAGCCGCAAAGGAGGTGATGGATATAAATATAAATTTACGGCGCAGCTTTTTTATCACTGTGTATCACCTTCTTTTATCATATAGCCAACTGAGCGCACTGCCTTTATTTCACAGCCGGAGTTAAGCTGACGCAGCTTTTTGCGCAGGTTGGAGATATATACCCACACCACGCTTATGTCAGCGCTGCTGTCATAGCCCCAAACCCGGTCCATAATCCGCTCGGCCGGGATTAGCTGGTTGGGGTTGGACATAAGCAGCTGCAGCACCTGAAACTCCTTGTTATTTAGCTCTATGCTGGATTTGCCGCAGCTAAGGGTGCAGCCGGCATTATCCAGCGTTAGAGAGCCAAAGCTTATTATGTCTGGAGTAAAGGTTGGAGCGCGGCGGGTAAGCGCGCGAACTCTAGCCAGCAGCTCACCCGAGTTGAGGGGCTTGGGCAGGTAGTCATCCGCCCCGGCGTCCAGCCCTTTTATACGGTCATCCACCTCGGAAAGTGCGGTGAGCAGCAGCACAGGGGCGGTTATGTTTTTATCCCGCATAGCCTTTATTACCTCAAGCCCGTTTATTTTTGGCATCATTATATCAAGTATTACGCAGTCATAGTCCTGGGACATGGCATAGTCCAGCGCGTCCTGCCCGTTATAGACTATATCCACGGTATATTTATGGTGCTTAAGCATTGTGCCCAGCGCGTTTGCAAGCTCACGCTCGTCATCCGCCAAAAGCAGCCGCATACAAATCCGCCTCCTTTATTATAATATATACTTTAAACCTAAAATAAACTTAAAACCCCGCCTGCTTTTTAAACAGGCGGGGTTTGAACAGTTTAATAAAAGTCAATATACACTGTCTGCCCCTCGTACACATATGCCTGGGACAGGTTGGTATCAAACACGCCGTCAATACGCACGTGGAAGGACTTACCGTCCTCCTTTTGTTCGCCCATAAACGATGTAAACTCGTTCTTGTACACAAACGGTTGGCCAAACTTATTGTATATTTCCTCATACTGTAGGCTGAAAATGTTTTCGACAGTGTCGCCGTCCTTAATATTAATAGGGTAGTTGGTTACATCATTATCGCCAAAGCCTGTGGTTGTTACATATGCCTCTACTATTTCTGGTTCATCCTCTTTTAGCGAGAGGTTATATATATACACCGAAACAGAGCACACTATGATTATGGCGACCAGTATTATGCCCAGTATTATATAGGTCAGGCGGCGCCCGGTCATTATCCAATCCCCTATTTTTTTCAGTGTCTCTTTCAAGTGCGGCACTCCCTTTTTGTATTACTTTTTATACTACTCTGTCGCTGTAGTAGTATCTCCTTCAGCAGGTGCTGTGTTTTCGGCGGCTTCGCCCTCAGCGACATCACCGGCGTTCTGGGCAGCAACCTCGGCCTGGGTGGCTTCGTTAAGGGCAGTGTTAACGTCCTTGTTGCCTGTTATAACATCTTTAATATTTTGCACAAGCACATCAAAGGTCTTAAACTCGGTCGTAAGCGAGCGGCCGGTAAGTGTTGCGTTATGCATCATATAGAACAGGCTGTCATCATATGTATCGCTGTCATCAATCATAATAGGATCCATGCTTGGGTCAACCTCTATGATGTCGCCAGACTCGTCTTCATAAGTCTGCGGATAGTAGCGGGAACCCTCATTCTCAGTCTCTATAAGTTCGCTGCTGGGCGGCATTGACCAGATGGTTTTAAACAGGTCATAGCTGAAGTCCATCTCATACTCATTAGCGTCGATATAGTTAAGGAACATATCTATCAATAGAGTAACTGCTGTATCGCTTTTATTAAGTGCACCGCTGGTTATATAGAATCCTGTGCAGTAGTCGCCAATAAAATCGCAGAAATTCTTTTTGCCGGTAGAGGTTACAGGCAGTGATGCCACCCTGATTGATTCAATATCCGGCGCGCTCTCAAGATCCCTGGAGCTGGTTAAAATCATAGCAGCGCTGCCGTTATAGAAGTTTTGCAGTGCGGTTTCATGTGTGGTATTTAAGCTGTCACTGCCAAACGCGCCGCGATTGTAGAGGTCCTGCAGGTCGTTAACAGCACGAACCCAGCTGTTGACAACGCCGTATTTGGGTATGTAAGAATGCTCCGCTGCGCCGCCTTCCATCATTATAAGCTCATCAATCCAATAGTCCATCCTGTCCTGAAAGCCTGCGGCTATCGGGGTTACGCCCGCAGCGTTAAATGTATCTATAGCAGCAAGCAGCTGGTCCCAAGTCTGCGGGATGCCGATGTTGTGTGCCTTAAACACCTCTGTGTTTATAAACAGGCCCTGGTACTCACCAAGCGTTGGCAGCATACGGTTGACACCGTCACTATCAGTGCTGATATCAATTACTGTACGGCTTTTCATTTCATAAAGTGCTGGGTATATACTGCGCAGTTCAGTAAAAGTTGCAATTTTTTCGTCTTCAATAAGCTGCTCCAGCTCGGCATCGCGGGTGTAATAGAACATGTCGATTGAGCCGCTGTTTACACTTCTCAAAAACTCAGTTTTACCCTCAGCATCGTCCGGCACGCGGACCACTTCAAGCTTAAACTCACCAGTACCTTCAAAGTCGGAGCGGATCATCTCCAGCGCTTCCCACTTTTCAGTATCGCTCTCATCAAATGGCAGGCCTATTGTAAGTGTTACTACATTTGTCTGGCTGAAACACCCTGTAAATGCTGACATTACAATAAGCAAAGCCAGGACAAAACAGATTTTTTTGGCTGCTTTTCTCATCTTTTGATTACCTCCGAAAATTTATACATTGTTATAATAACATATTTAATTAATAAAATAAAGGGGTTTTTAAAATTTTTAATAAACTTGACATTCTTAAGTTTGTATAATAAAATCAATTTTAGAAAGTTAAGAGGGAGTATAAGGCAGTGCTGTTTAATTCGTTTCATTTTTTAGTGTTTTTTCCGGTAGTGGTTTTATGCTACTGGCTTTTCCCAAAGCGCATAAAAATGTATTGGCTGCTTGCGGCAAGCTATTACTTTTATATGTGCTGGAATGCAAAGTATGCACTGCTTATGCTATTCTCTACTGCCGCAACCTTTATCTGCGGGCGGCTGATACACTATGCCAACACCGCGTTGACTGACCCGCACAAAACCCGGTTTAAAAAGGCTAGCGTTGCTGTGTGCTTAATTTTGAATCTGGGGATTTTATTTTTCTTTAAATATTTCGGCTTTTTTACCCAGAACATAAATAGGCTGTTTGAGTTTGCGGGGGTAAGCTTTAACATACCCGCCTTTGATGTTTTACTGCCGGTAGGCATATCATTTTACACTTTCCAGGCGCTGGGCTACAGCATTGACGTATACCGCGGCACTATCCCGGCTGAGAAAAACTTTTTCCAGTATGCGCTGTTTGTGTCCTTTTTCCCGCAGCTTGTGGCGGGGCCGATTGAGCGGTCGGGAAACTTATTGGGGCAGCTGGCAAAGCCAAAGCCATTTAATTATGAAAATATGAAAAACGGCCTGCTTATGATGGGCTGGGGCCTGTTTGAGAAAATGGTGATTGCGGACAGGCTTGCGCAGCTGGTTAACACGGTTTATGGTGATTATCAGAACCAGAGCGGGGCGGCTTTAGTGATTGCAACCGTGTTTTTTGCAGTCCAGATTTACTGCGATTTTGCGGGCTACAGCGATATTGCAATTGGCGCGGCGCAGGTTATGGGCATTAGGCTTATGCAGAACTTTAAGCGGCCTTATTTTTCAAAGTCCATTGCGGAGTTTTGGCGGCGCTGGCATATCTCGCTTTCGTCCTGGTTTAAGGATTATCTGTACTTCCCGCTGGGCGGAAGCCGGGTGGGAAAGCTTAAGACCTACCGTAATATAATGATAGTGTTTTTGGTCAGTGGGCTGTGGCACGGCGCAAGCTGGAGCTTTATTGTGTGGGGCGCAATTCACGGCGTTTACCAGATTATCGGCAATATTGTACGCCCTGTATCGGACAAGCTGATTAAAAACCGGCAGAACTTTTTTGTGCGCGCGTTTAGTGTTATAAAGACATTTATACTGGTTGACTTTGCGTGGATATTTTTCCGCGCGGGGAGTATGACAGTGGCGGTTGGCGTGATACGCTCTATATTTACAAACTTTGCACCGTACAGCCTTTTAAACGGCGGGGTGTTTGAGCTGGGGCTTAAGGCAAGTGATTTTGCGCTTGCGATTTTAAGCATTGCTGTGCTTTTTACTGTAAGCCTTATCCGGCGGCGGCACAGCATACGCGCGTTTATTGCACGCAGAAATATTGTAATTAGGTGGGCAATTTACTTTGCTATAATTTTTATTATACTGATTTTTGGTGTGTACGGCCCAGGCTACTCGGCAGCACAGTTTATCTATTTTCAGTTTTAGAAAGGGGTAAAGCATGAAAGCTAAGATTGCAGTTAAAATAATAGTGTTTTTATTGCTGTTTGTACTGCTGTTTGCCACGGCAAGCGAAGTTTTAAGGTACAAGTCCCTTTCCGGCGCGTGGAATATGACCCAAAAAATACACGGCCTTAAAAATGAGCAAAAGGACAGCATGGATGTATTATTTTTTGGCTCAAGCCATATGTACTGCACTATAAGCCCATTACAGCTTATGAGCGAGTACGGGTTTACAAGCTATGTCTACTGCACCCAGCAGCAGCCGCTGTGGGCTACCTATCATTATATTAAAGAAGCGCTTAAAACCCAATCGCCAAAGCTTATTGTGGTGGAGATGTACATGGCCACAAACGAGACTGACTATTTGATGGAGGGCGCAGAGAGTGCAATAATTGAACTGGATATGTCGCTAAACAAGCTGTCTCTTATAAACAGTGCGGTCCAAAAAGAAGACCGCTTAGGCTTTGTATTTGATATTATACGCTACCACGACCGATGGAGTGAGCTTACCGCCAAGGACTTTGATATAAGCTACCGCTTTAAAACTGACCCGCTTAAGGGATATGTTTTACTAGACCATATCGAGCCAAGAAACTTAAATTATCAGCTGAGTGATATTACAGAGAGTACAAAACTCACCCAAAAAAACGAGGAGTATATACAAAAGATAATTGAGCTGGCAGAAAGTGCGGGGGCGCAGTTATGGTTTTTAGTGTCGCCGTATGAGGCGACGGCTGAGCACCAGGCGGTGTTTAACAGTGTGGAGCAGATTGCGGAGCAAAACAACATTAAGTTTATAAACTACAATAATGATTATGCAGCGCTGGGGCTGGACAGCGAGGTTGATTTTTATGACAAGGGGCATGTTAACAATGTCGGCGCGAAAAAGGTGACAAGTGATTTAGGCCGCAGAATTAAAGAGGGCATTGACCTTGTTGACAAGAGCGCGCAGTACGGTGAGTGGATTGAAAACTACAACCAGCTTTTATGTTAAAATAATTTAATGTATTAAAAATATTTTTAAGGAGGATTTTAAAATGTCGAATATATGGCATGACATTTCGCCAAAGCGCATTACGCCAAATGATTTTATATGTGTAATTGAGATATCCAAGGGCAGCAGGAAAAAGTATGAGCTGGATAAGGAGACGGGGTATTTACTGCTAGACCGCATACTTTATACCTCTACTCATTACCCAGCCAATTATGGGTTTATACCGCGCACATATGGTGACGATGAGGACCCGCTGGATGTGCTGCTGTTGTGTGCCGAGCGGCTGGAGCCGCTTACCACAGTGCGGGCGTACCCCATCGGTGTTATCTCAATGATAGATAATGGGCGCAATGATGAAAAGATAATTGCAATACCCTTTAACGACCCCAACTACAACCAGTATACTGATATTGACCAGCTGCCGGCGCACCGGTTTGATGAGATGCGGCACTTTTTCTCGGTTTATAAAAATCTTGAAAACAAGACCACCGCGGTAAATGAGGTGCAGGACAGGTCAGTGGCGGTTAAGATAATTGAGGACGGCATTAACAGGTATATTGAAAAGTTTTGCAAGTAGGCTATTTTAATTAAGATATTATTGAAACACAGTTATTTATTTTTAATCAGATATTTTTTTATAAAGCTTAAAACGCAGTCAAAGCGCAGCACTGCAAGGGTTATGCCATAGATAGCGCACCACAGGACTGCGCCCAGGGCGACTGTTATAAGGCTGTTGGCTGAGGGAATCATAAGGCGGGTGGCTATTGTTGCAATTACAGTGCACAGCACCGGCTTTACCACCCAGCCGCCCCAGCGCATGGATGTGCCGGCGCTTTTAAAGAGCAGGTGCATATTCAGGCTGGAGATGAGTATGTTGCTGACAATCATAACAAACAAAAACCCGCGTATGCCATAAAAGGGCACCAGCGCAATAATCAGCACTATCCTTATTGCCGAGTCAATACTGCTGTGTTTTAGTGCGCCGGTCTGTTTATTAAGGCCTTTTAGCATACCGTCCGCAATTGTGTCCATGTACATAAATGGGGTGATGGGTGCCAGCACTGAAATCATAAACCCGACCTGGCTGCTGCCGTACACAATCAGGCCTATCTGGTGTGCAAACATTGTAAACACGCCGCCTATCATTATGGACAGGGTGAGGGTGACAGCGCAGGCGCGGTCGACTATGCTTTTGGTGGTGGCATTTTGCTTTTTTGCGTTAGCGGAGGTGACCTCCGGCACCAGGAGGGTGGACAGCGCGTTTAAAAAGGACGAGGGGAAAAACAGAATTGGAAGAGCCATGCCCTTAAGCGCGCCAAACTGGCTCAGTGCACTCTCGCGCGAGCCGGTGTAGCGTGCGATAGTGGTAGGCACAAGCATGTTTTCAGCGGTGTGAAGGGCAGTGGCAAGGTAGCGGGAGGCGGCGATAGGCGCCGCGGTTTTTACTATCGGGCCAATGCTTGAGTGCGCTATTCTGCCGTTAATGCCAGCCCTGCGCTTATCCAGCGCAAAGCTTATGCCGGAGTAGCACATTGCAAAAAACTCGCTTACTGTATTGCCGGCAACCACTGCGGCAAGCAGTGTTGTAATATCGCCGTTTGAGATAAGTGTTGCCAGCATAAATACCACTGCCATACGTGTCACCTGCTCCAGCATTTGGGACACGCAGTTATGCACCACATTGCGGCGGGCCACAAAATAGCCGGAGAACACACTGCAGACCGCCATAAACGGCAGCGAGACTGACAGAATCCTAAGCGGTAGCACAGCGCGCGCATCACCAATCCACATATTTGCTATCAGCGGCGCGCCGAAAAACAGCACCAGCATGACTGTAATGCCGATAGTGAGCGACAGTAAAACGGCGCCTTTTAGCAGTGACTTTACTTTCTGGTTATCGCCCAGCGCAAGCTTTTCGGTTACAAGCTTTGTCATGGACACGCTTATGCCGGACTGGGCAAAGGTTATCATAAGAAAATAGACTGATGATATAAGCTGGTAAAGGCCCATGCCCTCCTCGCCGACCATGCGGGAGATGTAAATCCTAAACACCATGCCCAGCGAGCGCAGAATCAGGCTGGTTATTGTAAGCAGCATTGCGTTTTTTAAAAATGCAAGTTTTCTCAATATGACACATCCGTTTCTGATTTGAGACTTTATCACTAATAATCCTATGAGAAAACCTGGCTAAAAAGAATATAAGGGCGTTCACAATTTTTAAAATAAAAGCAGCTTGACTGATGTCAAGCTGCGTCTTTATTTAATATTTTACAGGTCTTTTGTAAGCTCCAGCGTGTCAAGTGCTATTGCAAGCTCTTCGTTTGTCGGGATTACAAACATATGCACATGCGAGTCAGGATATGTAATCTCGGTCTCGACGCCGCGCTTTAAATTTTCCTCTTTATTGAGGTGGATGCCCATATAGGACAGCTTTTGAGCGACATACTCGCGGATGATGGGGTTATTCTCGCCCACGCCGGCGGTAAACACCACCGCGTCCAGCCCGCCCATGGCGGCGGTATATGCGCCGATGAATTTTACTACCTGGTAGGAGAACATATCCAGCACCAGCTTTGCGCGTGCGCTGCCCTCACTTGCGGCTTTTTCAATATCTCTAAAGTCACTGGAGATTTCTGAGAGGCCTAAAACGCCTGACTGCTTGTTCATAATCTCGCTCATCTGCTGGGGGGTGAGGTTTTCCTTTTCCATGATGTACATAATGGCCGAAGGGTCAACATCCCCGCAGCGTGTGCCCATCATCAGCCCCGCAAGCGGGGTAAATCCCATTGACGTGTCAATGCTGAGCCCGCCGCGAACCGCGGTGATGGATGAGCCGTTGCCCAGGTGGCAGGTTACAATCTTAAGCTCTTTTATGTCCTTATTCATTAGCTTTGCGCACTCGTTTGCGACATATTTGTGGGAGGTGCCGTGCGCGCCAAAGCGGCGGATGCCATACTTTTCATAGTATCTGTACGGCAGAGGGTAGATGGAAGTTAGGTCCAGCATGGTCTGGTGAAAAGAGGTGTCAAAAACCGTTATCTGCGGAATGTGACTGCCCATTACATTCTGGCAGGCTTTTATAACAGTTACTGCGGGCGGGTTGTGCAGCGGCGCAAACTCGGTAAGTGACTCCAGCTTTTTAAGCTTGTCATTATCCATTATGCAGCTTTCCTTAAACACCTCACCGCCGTTTACTATACGATGGCCAACAGCGTGAATTTCGTCCACACTGGTTATAACACCGCAGTCCTTATCCGACAGGTATTTAAGCACCAGGCCTATTGCAGTGCCATGGTCGGGCATATCGGTCTTAAGTTCAATTTCCTTGCCGCGGGCGGTGTGCTTAAACTTACCGTCCGCAATGCCAATGCGTTCACACTGGCCTTTGGCGAGCACTGTCTTATTGTCCATGTCAAACAGCTGGTATTTGAGGGACGAGCTGCCCGCGTTTACCACCAATATCTTCATTTTTATTTTACTCTCCCTTTTGTTAATAAATTATCTCTTTTTTAAAGCTAAAAAGTATTATATAATATATTAATAAAACTTTCAAGAGTGTGTCAAGCAAAAATTTAATGGCTGGATGCAGAAATGTGAATATAACAAGAGGGATTGTTTATTATACAGAAGCTGTATTAAGAAGCAGATTAATGGCTTAATATTAATCAGTATAAAATTTTTAGGAATGTGGGAAGCAAAAAAATTGGTTAATGTTATTATTTGTGAATTCAACCCGTTTCACAACGGGCACAAGTATCTGATTAGTGAGGCAAAGCGCGTTACAGGGGCGTATGCCACTGTCTGCCTTATGAGCGGTAATTTTGTCCAGCGTGGCCAGGCGGCGATTGAGTGCAAGCACCGCCGGGCTAAAGCGGCAGTGCTGGGCGGGGCGGACCTGGTGCTTCAAATCCCGAGCGCGTATGTGCTGGGCGGGGCAGAGGTTTTTGCTGGGGCTGGCGTCAGTATGGCAGCGGCGCTTAAGGTCCCAAGCACGCTGGTATTTGGTGCTGAGGACACTGACACGGATGCGCTTATAAGCCTTGCAAGGCTTGGCGCGCGGGCGGTAAATATTAGGATTAAGGCGGGCCTTAAGCGCGGGCTGAGTTATGCAAGGGCGGTGTATGAGGCGTATTTTAGCCTTGACCCTGTCAATGCGCCGCGGCTTTTAAAGCCTAACAACCTGCTTGCTTTTGAGTATATTAAGGCTATAATAAAGAATGGGGCTGGTGTAGGGTTTAAGGCAATAGCGCGAAAGGGAGCGGGGCATGACAGTGATGATACAAGCGGTGAGTTTGCCAGCGCGAGCTATATCAGGGCCCACCTGGACACGGCGCAGAGGTTTATGCCGGGCCCTGTAACTGATGAGATTGACCGATTGAGGTTTGAACAAACGGCGCTGTTTGCTCTAAAAAGTGCAAGTGCCGCAATGCTGCGGCAGTGTGCCGGGGTTGAAACGGGGTTTGAAAACCGGATTATATGGGCGGCAAAAAAGGCGCTCAGTTTGGACGAGTTTTATAGGTATGCCATTACCAAGCGGTGCACCCTCTCACGGCTGAGGCGGGTTGTGATATCGGTTATGGTTAAAAACCCCATGGGGTTATGTTTTACCGAGCTGCCGTATTTAAGGGTGCTTGCCTTTAACGATACTGGGCGCAGGCTGCTTAAAAGTTTAAAGGGCAGGTGCACAAAGCCGGTTATTGTTAAGCCGGCGGACACGCCAAGGCTGGGGCTTGCGGGCCGGCATTTTACACTTGAGGAAAGGTGTACTGACATATATAATTTTTTAAGAGTGCAGCCAGTAGCTGGGGGCAGGGAATGTTTGGATAGCCCGATTTATATTGAGAAAGGAAGTTGTGGCATTTGAGCGCGTTTATTAAGTTTGAAAACGTATCAAAGATATATAAGAGCGGGGATGTGGAGATAAAGGCGGTGTCCGGCGCCAGCTTTGAGATTGAAAAGGGGGAGCTGTGCATTATTGTCGGCGCTTCCGGCGCGGGTAAAACGACAGCGCTTAACATGCTGGGCGGCATGGACAGCTGTACAAGCGGAAATATTATTGTGGACGGCAAGAATATCGCCGGCTACAACAGCCGGCAGCTGACAGAGTACCGCCGTGACGATGTGGGGTTTGTGTTTCAGTTTTACAACCTGGTACAAAACCTCACCGCAAAGGAGAATGTGGAGCTGGCAAGCCAGATTTGCAAAAACCCTAGGGACGCTGAGCAGACGCTTATAAAGGTCGGCCTGGGTGAGCGGCTTAATAACTTTCCGGCCCAGCTTTCCGGCGGTGAGCAGCAGCGGGTGGCAATTGCCAGGGCGCTTGCAAAGAGCACAAAGCTGCTACTGTGCGACGAGCCGACCGGGGCTTTGGATTATGTGACCGGCAAGTCCATTTTAAAACTGCTGAGCGATACTTGTAAAAATGAAAAGATTACAGTTGTTATTATCACCCATAACCAGGCGCTAAAGCCAATGGCGGACCGGGTTATCACCATTAAAAACGGTACGGTTGAGAGCATGTATACAAATGATAATCCTACCCCGATTGAACAAATCGAGTGGTAGGGGGCAAAGGGGCATTAAGGTTTGTACAGGAATATTATAAAAAGCGTATTGCGGGAAATTCGGTTTTCACTGGGCAGGTTTTTTGCAATTGTCGCTATATTTGCGCTGGGGGTCGGCTTTTACGCAGGACTGTATGCCACCATGCCGGACATGAAGCATTCGGTAGATGTGTACTATAACGAGAACAATCTCTATGACCTTACGGCTATGTCCACCTACGGCTTTACAAAGGATGAGGCTGAGAGCATTCTCGATATTGAGGGTGTAAGCGGGGTTATGCCGGAAAAGTCACTGGATGCTTTGGCAAACGGCAGTACAGTGCGCATAGCTTCAATGCCGGACGGCATGAACACCCTTACTGTTGTGCAAGGGCGCCTGCCGCAGGCGGAAAACGAGTGCGTGGTGGGGTATAACACCATGCATGGCACTCTTGCAGAGATAGGCGGGCAGGTGGTACTGTCAGACGAGAATGAAGCAGACACGCTGGACAGTTTTGTGACTGACACATTTACAGTTGTCGGCATTGTTAAAACACCTGGCTACATTTCCAATAATTTAGGGACTACAAGTATCGGCCAGGGCGTGTTAAACCAGTTTATGTACATACCCGAGAGCGGGTTTGACATGGAGTATTACACCCAGGTGTATATCACACTTAACAGTCTTGACGGGCTTGAGACATACACCGAGCAGTATGAAAGCAAGCTGGAAAGCGAGGGTGAGCGGATAGGCTTAATACTTGAAGATAGTATTGGAAACGTGCAGCTTGAGCGGGTTAAGGCCGAGGCACAGAGCGAGCTGGATGAGGGGATTGCCGAGTACAACCAGCAAAAGGCGGATGCGGACCGGGAGTTTAGTGATGCCAAGGCTGAGCTGGATCAGGCGCTAAGCGAGATTGAAAGCGGTGAGCGGGAGCTTGAGCAGAATGAGCAGCAGCTGGAAGACGGCAGGGCCGAGATTTTACAAAGGCAGAATGAGGCGAATGCCGAGCTTGAGGCGGCTTATCAGACGATAAGTGACAACGAGCAGCAGCTAGAGCTTGGGATTTCGCAGTACGAGGCGGCGCTTAGTGCGGTTAATGAGGCGGGTTACCCGCCGGAGCAGCTTGCGGCAATAATGGCGCAGCTGGAGCAGGAGGGCAAAAGGCTTGAGGCGGCAAAGACCGAGCTTGAGGCGGCCAAGGCGGAGTATGAAACGCAAAAAGCTCAAACAGAGGCGACCTTTAAACAGCTGCTGGATGAGATGGATGCAAACAGCGCGCAGCTGGATAAGGCCAGGGCACAGCTGCAAAGCGCAAGGCGGGAGTATAGTCAGGGTTTAAGTGAATACAACCAGCAAAAGGCTGATGCAGATGCTGAGCTTGGAGAGGCAAAGGCTGAGCTGGACGACGCTCAGCGCGAGATTGATGAGCTTGAAAAGCCGGAGTGGTACAGGTATACCCGCAGCGACAACTCTGGTGTTTCGCAGTACGGGCAGGATGCTGACCGGATTGACAGTGTGGCAAAGGTGTTCCCGGTGCTATTTTATTTAGTGGCGGCGCTGGTATGCCTTACTACAATGACCAGGATGGTGGACGAGCAGCGCACCCAGCTGGGAACTTTTTATGCGCTGGGGTACACGCGCAGTGCAATTACTGCTAAGTATCTAATCTATGCGTCTATGGCGGCGCTTGGCGGCTCGGCTATCGGTGCTGCAATCGGGCTATGGCTGTTTCCGAGTGTTATTTACAATGCGTATAGGATACTTTATGCTCTGCCGGATTTGGTGCTGACATTTAACGCAGGCTCGACCTTGTTTGCGGCAGCCGCTGCAATTTTGCTTACCTGCGCGGTTACGCTGTGGGCCTGCACAAACACACTGCGCCAGAACGCGGCGCAGCTTATGCGGCCGGTGGCGCCAAAAAGCGGCAAAAAGGTTTTATTGGAGCGTATTACCCCGCTTTGGAAAAGGATGAATTTTACCTCAAAGGTGACAGTGCGCAACCTGTTCAGGTATAAAAAAAGGTTTTTTATGACCATAATCGGCATTGCGGGCTGCTGCGGGCTTATGCTGACAGGGTTTGGGCTTAAGGATTCAATTATGAACATTGTGCCAAAGCAGTACGGTGAGATTACACAGTACGATCTCATGGCCTATCTTGGCAGTGACGATGATAAGGCTGAAGCGGCGATTGCTGAGGTTACTGATAACAGCATGTATATCATGCAAAAGGCCGCCGATATTGAGATGGACGGCACTGATATTGAAGGGTATGTATTTGTGCCGGAGCAGTTTGACAGGCTGGATGATTTTATAAAGTTTAAGGACCGTTCGACTAATCAACCGGTAGAGGCCGCGCCGGACGGGCAGGTGGTGATAGTTGAACGCATTGCGAGCAAGCTGGGGGTAAAGGCGGGCGACACTGTAAGTGTTACGGTGGATGGTAAAACCGCGCAGCTTTTAGTGTCAGGCATTACTGAAAACTATATTTACAATTATGTTTATCTGAGCGAAAAGACATTTGGGGATTCGTTTAGTGAGCCGGTTGATTTTAACCAGGTGATGCTTAATGTTGAAGGGGATACAGCCGCTGCGGCTGAAAAGCTTTTGCAAAACGACAGTATTGAGGCTGTGATGCAGACCCAGACGCTGCTGGACAGCTTTAGCGACATGTTTGACAGTTTGTATTTTGTTATAGTTGTGCTGATTGTGTGTGCAAGCTTGCTTGCGTTTGTGGTGCTTTACAACCTCACTAATATCAATATTGGCGAGCGAAAGCGCGAGATTGCAACCCTTAAGGTTTTAGGTTTTTATCCGCTGGAGGCGGATGCATATCTATTAAGAGAGAATATCGCGCTGACTATAATAGGCACAGCTTTTGGGCTGGTGCTGGGTGTGTTTTTAAATGCGTTTGTTGTAAAGACAGCTGAGATGGACATGGTCATGTTTACAAGGGACATTATGCCGCAAAGCTTTGTATTTGCAGCACTGCTGACATTTATATTTGCCGGGCTTGTAAACTTTGTTGTGCACTTTAAGATAAAGAAAATCAATATGACTGAAAGCCTAAAATCAGTAGAATAAAAAATGTGTGAAGCCTAAATTATTAGAATAAAAAATATGAGAACCTAAATTATTAGAATAAAAAATGCGTGTAAGCTTAACTTACACGCATTTTTATTTTATTTAATTATTGGCCAAAGCTCATGCACTCTTTAATATACTGAGTTACAAGGTTGGATGCCTTTGTAGCCTCTGTCTTAACATTGTAAGACGGGTCACCGTTAAAGCAATTAAAGAAGTTTGTGTCAGTTCCAACTGCGCTACCCGCAAAGTCATTCATCGCAAGGCCAAACACCTCGTTGTTAACTACAAAGTCAAAGTACTGTTTGCGCTGTTTGTAGTTAAAGCTGTAATACTCAA
>ERZ826242.1985-NODE-1985-length-19379-cov-7.694214_pt1 | contig 19379 bp, 17 predicted proteins | sample MGYA00519871_ERZ826242 | MGnify/ENA primary metagenome ERZ826242 (study PRJEB31778, sample SAMEA3449226) | human gut metagenome | biome: human gut; feature: human-associated habitat; material: faeces | place: United Kingdom | collected 2010/2012 ...
ACTTAACCTTGTTACTCCAGAAATTTCTGACGAAATTTCCTACGTAATAAGAAAAGTGGCTCCGCCACATCTACAGATTGCTTAAAAATTGTACGGACTGAGGTAACGTAACCTTGTTGCTTCAGAAAAATCGTCAGATTCTTCTGGAGCAATAAAAAGAATGATAGAAATTTATTTTCTATCATTCTTTTTATTTTTATCTAAATGATCAATCTAGAAAAAATATATTAATTAAAAAAATTGATATTTAATACTAGCGATCCACTTCTTCATTTTCATTTGTAGATTTGAAAAATAATTTTCTAATTTTTTGGAAAAATAAAACAATTGGATTTGTGGAAACTACAGTAATCTTTTGTGATGTAGCATCATTTTCCAAAGCATTATATTTTTGTTCTAATTGATCCATCATATTAATATAATATGAGTTAAAAAAGTTATTTCCTTCTACTGAACCAATGACATTTTTATAATTATATAATTTTCTTCTAAAATTTTCTACTTCTTCTAGATTTTCAATTTCTTTAAAAGCTTGATTAAAATAAGAAGTAAGAATTAAATTTTGAGAATCAATGAATAACTTTTGGATCGTATCTTTTAATTTTGCAATCTTCTTATTTAATGAAATATCTGTGTGTTCAAGGTTTTCTAATTTATGATTTGCTTTTAATAATTCTTCCTCAGCAGATAAAATTTTATCAAAATTAGACTCTAGAGTATAGAAAGTCTTTTCAGAAGTTGCTTCAATAAAAGCATCTTTAAAATGATCATTACTATGAAAAGTACTGTCAAATAATACATATTCGTCTGTAATATATGCCATTTGCTCAATTAACTTACAAATGAGTGGATAGCAATTAGGACTAATTGTATCAAAAGTAATACCATAATATTTTACAGTATCTTTTGGTGCATTTAAAGCTTTTGCTGTAGCATATTGAACAGCTGCTTCGTTTAGTGCAAGACCATGGACTTTGTATTGCGTTAAATCACAAAGGCCAAGTCTTAACAAAAATCCTTTTTTATCTTTTCTTTCTTGTAGATAATGAATACATTCATGTAATGCATATTTTGTGATTTCTGAAAAAGGAACTTCTACATTAAAATAAATAGAAGAATTTTTGTAAAAATAATTTGCTTGTGAATATCCCTTTGGAACCTTTGCGGTATACATTTTTAATTGGGATAAACGAATAAAAAGTTCTCCTAATTTAAAATGAAATTCTGGAAATCCAGCAGTTAATTTTTGAGCAATTTCTTTTGCAATTGAGTTTATCTTTAAAGTATCTAAAGAATCTACAACTTCGATTCCTTCTTTTCTTAAATCGTTTTCTACACTCATGACAAGTTCTCCTTAGTATAAATAGATACTTGTATTATACAACAGATGGAAATAAATAAGTATTTCTATTATGTTAAAAATAAATTACAATTATATGACAAAAAACATAATGTAAATTTAGAAAATAAATTCAAATCTACATTATGTTTTTAATTTTTGTGAAATATTCATTTTTAACTTGTTTTTTAATAAGAATTACAAAATCGATAGATTATTTTATAACAATATTATAAATTTTATTTTTTACATAGATTTCTTTTACAACATTCTTACCTTCAAGTAAATTAGAAATTTTTTGATGTACTTTCTCTTTTACTGAGGATTCATCTTCATCTAGTGTAATTCCAATTGTTGCTTTTAGCTTTCCATTCATTTGAATTGGAATTTCGATTTCGTCATCTATTGTTTTGGTTTCATCATATTCTGGCCAAGTATAAGAAGAAATTGCACAATTTGCATGAGATAATTCATTTAGTTCTTCTGTAATATGTGGAGCGAATGGATTTAATAAGGTTAAGAAAGTTTTCCATTCAGCATGATTTATTTTCTTTATTTTGTAATATTCATTTACCAATGTCATCAAAGTAGAAATACAAGTATTAAATTTCATTTCTTCGATATCATTTGTAATTTTCTTAATCGCTTTATGAAGCATTTTTTCTGTTTCGACAGGGTAGCTTTCTCCTTCTACTAGCATTTCTTGCATGTTCCAAACTCTCTCTAAGAATTTGTGACAACCACGAATACTCTCCATAGACCAAGCAGCAGTTTGATCAAAAGGTCCCATAAACATTTCATAAACTCTTAAAGTATCTGCTCCAAATTCATTTACAATATCATCTGGATTTACTACATTTCCTTTTGATTTAGACATCTTTTCTCCATTTGTACCAAGAATCATACCGTGGGAAGTACGCTTTTGATATGGCTCTTTCGTAGGAACAACACCAATGTCATATAAAAATTTATGCCAAAATCTTGAATAAAGTAGGTGAAGAGTAGTATGCTCCATTCCTCCATTATACCAGTCTACAGGAGACCAATAATTTAATGCTTCTTTAGAAGCTAATTCATTGTCATTATGAGGATCCATATATCTTAAATAATACCAAGAAGATCCTGCCCATTGAGGCATTGTATCCGTTTCTCTTTTTGCAGGCTTTCCGCAATGAGGACAAACTGTTTTTGTCCATTCTTCATGTCTCGCTAGAGGAGATTCTCCATTTTCTCCAGGTTCATAATCTTCTAAATCTGGTAATTTAAGGGGAAGTTCTGATTCAGGAACAGGTACCCAACCACAATCTTCACAATAAATCATTGGGATTGGTTCTCCCCAATAGCGTTGTCTAGAGAAAACCCAATCACGTAATTTATAATTTACTTTTTTACATCCTAATTGATGTTCTTCAATATAAGAAATTGCTTTTTTGATAGCCTCTTTCGATTCTAATCCATTTAAAAAGGTAGAATTAATAGCAATTCCGTTATTTACATCGGTAAAAGGTTCTTTTTTTGTTGAATCAATAGAAGGTATCGATAAAGAATTAAATTGATTTATGTTGTAACCTTCTGGTTTTTCCATAATAACAGTTTTTATTGGCAAATTAAATTTTGTAGCAAATTCAAAGTCTCTAGTATCATGAGCAGGAACAGCCATAATAGCACCTGTTCCATATGTGATTAATACATAATCAGAAATCCAAATAGGAATTTCTTCTTGAGTGAATGGATTAATAGCAGTGATTCCTTTGATCTCTACACCAGTTTTTTCTTTATTTAATTCAGAACGTTCAAAATCAGATTTTAAAGATGCTTGTTTTTGATATTCTTTTACTTCTTCTAAATTAGTAATTTTATTAGCAAATTTTTTGACAAGAGGATGCTCCGGAGCAATTACCATGTAGGTAGCTCCAAAAATTGTGTCCGGTCTTGTTGTATATACTAATAAAGTATCTTCAGAATCTTTAATCTTAAAATGAACTTCCGCACCTTCGGAACGTCCAATCCAGTTAACTTGTTGAGCTTTAATTTTATCTAAAAAGTCTAGATCATTTAAATCTTGAATTAAGCGTTCTGCATATTCTGTAATTTTTAACATCCATTGACTTTTTTCTTTTTGAATGACAGGACTTCCACAACGTTCACAAACACCATTTACGACTTCTTCATTTGCAAGTCCAACTTTACAACCAGTACAGAAATTAATAGGCATTGTTGCTTTATAAGCAAGACCTTTTTTGAATAATTGAATAAAAATCCATTGTGTCCATTTATAGTAATTAGGATCAGTAGTATTGATTTCACGTGACCAATCGAAAGAAAATCCTAAGGATTTTAACTGACGTTTAAAATTTTCAATGTTTTTTTCTGTAATTACTTTTGGATGAATTTTATTCTTAATTGCATAATTTTCAGCAGGTAATCCAAAAGCATCAAATCCCATTGGATAAAGAACATTATATCCTTGCATTCTCTTTTTTCTTGCAATAATATCTAATGCAGTATAACTTCTAGGATGACCTACATGGAGTCCTTGTCCAGAAGGATAAGGAAATTCAACAAGTCCATACCATTTTTCCTTTGAAAAATCATTACTTGCACAAAAAGTTCCTTCTTCTTCCCATTTGTGTTGCCATTTTTGCTCTACTTCTTTAAAATTATAAGCCATTTCAATCATCCTTTCTATGAATACGATTGCCAATCCCTTAAGCAATCAAACTTATGGGTTTGATTATACAACAAAATTTGGAAAAAGAAAAGAGAAAATGAAAAGAAAACAGTTTTCTTGCAAATACAGGAATGGTAAGATATAATACGAAAGAAGATTATATTAATAAAATAATGGACCGCTTTTCTTATGAAGAGAAAACAAAAGAAGAGTTGGAAAAGATGAAGGAAAAAATAGAAAATTGGATACAAAATAAAATGGAAGAGCAAAATGAAAAGGATGAGAAATGAGTAAAAAATTATTAATAACAGAAAAACCATCGGTAGCAATGGAATTTGCAAAAGCCTTAAAGATAACAGCAAATCGAAAAAACGGATATTTGGAATCAAACGATTGGATTATAACTTGGTGTGTAGGACATCTAGTAACAATGAGTTATCCAGAAAAATATGATGAAAAGTTAAAGTTTTGGAGGTTGGATACCTTACCATTTATTCCAGAAGAATGGAAATACGAAATTATACCACAGGTTCAAAATCAGTTTAATATTGTACAACAATTATTACAAAGAGAGGATATAGAAGAAATCTATAATGCGGGTGACTCTGGAAGAGAGGGAGAATATATACAAAGGCTAGTTTTTATGATGGCAAAACCAAATCCAAAAGCTAAGATGAAACGTGTATGGATCGATTCCCAAACAGAGGAAGAGATTTTAAGAGGAATTCGAGATGCAAAAGATTTATCCGAATATGATAGTCTATCGAATTCAGCGTATTTAAGAGCAAAAGAAGATTATTTAATTGGAATTAATTTTTCTAGATTATTAACCATTATATATGGAAGAAAACTGGCAAAAGAGATGAAGGAAGAAAAAGTTTCTATTTCAGTAGGACGTGTTATGACATGTGTTCTTGGTATGATCGTAGAAAGAGAACGTGAAATACGAAACTTTGTGAAGACAAAATACTATAAGATTATAGGAGAATTTGGAAATAAAGATAGTTTTTTTGAAGCAGAATGGAAAGTTTCAGAAGAATCAAGTGTATTTCAATCTCCTAAATTATATAATGATACCGGTTTTAAAAAAATAGAAGACGCAAATGGATTTATAGAATCGTTAAAAGGAAAAAATGCTCTTGTTTTAGAGGTAAAAAAGACAAAACAAAAAGAAAATGCTCCCCTTCTTTTTAATTTAGCAGAAATTCAAAATGAGTGTACAAAACGATTTAAGATAAAACCAGATGAAACATTGGAAATGATTCAAAATTTGTATGAAAAGAAATTAGTAACATATCCAAGAACCGATGCAAGAGTGTTATCATCTGCAGTAGCAAAAGAAATTTCAAAAAATTTAAATGGAATTGCAAAAGGATTTCCAGAGGAAGAAATCCAAGGATATATTAAAAAAATGGTAGAAGAAAAGTATTCTACGAATTTATTAAAAACGAAATATGTAAATGATAGTAAAATAACAGATCATTATGCAATTATTCCAACAGGGCAGGGATATGAAAATTATGATAAGCTTCCAGATTTGCAGAAAAAAATATATAAGTTAATTGTACAAAGATTCTTAGCAATCTTTTTTCCGGCAGCAGAATTTCAAAAAATAGCAGTAACCATTCAAGTAGAAAAAGAAACATTTACGACGACAGAAAAAATATGTATCAAGCAGGGATATCAAGAAGTATTAAAAAATAAACCAGAAAAAGATCAGACGGAAAAAGAGAATAATGAATTAAAAGTAGAAATTTTGAAAAACTTAAAAAAAGGACAAGAATTAGAAATAGGAGTTTTAAAAACAAAAGAAGCGGAAACATCGCCACCCAATAGATATAATTCAGGCTCTATTATTTTAGCAATGGAAAATGCCGGAAAATTGATCGAAGAAGAGGAATTAAGAGAACAAATCAAAGGAGTGGGAATCGGAACGAGTGCTACAAGGGCAGAAATAATGAAGAAATTAGAAAAAATAGCATATATTCAAATCAATCCCAAAACACAAATTATTACTCCAACAGAAAAGGGAGAAATGATTTATGATGTCGTGCATCACTCTATGCCGGATATGTTGAATCCAAAATTGACGGCAAGTTGGGAAAAGGGATTGGATATGGTAGCAAAAAAGGAAATCGAACCAACCGAATTCATGACAAAGCTTGAACAATATATAAAATCAAAATTTAGTAAGCTAGTCATAAAAATGTAGAAAAGGGAGATTGTATCAATTGTCTCTTTATGATAAAATAAGGTTGGTGATTATTATGAGAGTTGGATTGGCATTATCTGGTGGAGGAATAAAAGGAGCGGCACATATTGGTGTATTAAAGGCACTTCAAGAAAATTATATTCCAATTGATATTATTGGAGGTACAAGTTCTGGAAGTATTGTGGCTTCTCTTGCTTCTATGGGATATACTCCGGATGAAATTCTAAAACTATTTCATTTTTTTGCAAAAATGATTTTTAAAAACACGCCAACTTACACATACCCTAGCGGAAAAAAGTCATTAAGTATTCAAGTGGGAGGATTTTTATCAGGAGATAATATATCTTATGCAATAAACGAATCAGCAAAGTATAAAAGAATAAAGAGAATGCAAGATTTAAAAATGAAAATTGTAATTCCATCTGTAGATATTGATGAATCCAAAAAATATGTTTTTACTAATACTGAAGAAGAAGGCAGTTATTATATAAAAAATGCACCAATTGATACAGCAGTAAGAGCAAGCTGCTCTTATCCAGGAGTATTTGCTCCTTGCATTTATAAAGGTCATAAATTTATTGATGGGGGAGTACTAGATAATATTCCTGTGGATGAGGTGAAAAAAGCAGGAGCAGATAAAATTATTGCTGTAAAATTTGGTTTAAACAGAAGGGCAAAAACCAAAGGAATTGTAGGTGTGACTACAAAAGCAATCGACATTTTATTTGATAGACGTTCTTTAGAAGAAACAAAAAATGCAAATATCATTTTAAATATTGATACGAAAAATACAATGATTTTTGATATTAAAAAAATTGATTTGTGTTATGAAGCGGGATATAAAAAGACAATAGAAAAAATAGAAGAAATTAAGAAAATGATAGAAGAGAAAGAATAAGAAAAGAAAGGATGAGAAGAATGGCAAAGAAAATAAGTGATAAAGTTACTTGGGTAGGAAAAACGGATTGGGAATTAAAAAAATTTCATGGAGACGAGTTTACAACAGTGAGCGGTTCGTCTTATAACAGTTATCTAATACAAGATGAAAAAAACGTACTAATTGATACAGCATGGTTACCATATGATAAAGAGTTTGTGGCAAATCTAAAACAAGAAATCAATTTGCAAAAAATAGATTATATTATTATTAATCATGGAGAAGTAGATCATAGTGGAAGTCTACCAGAATTAATGAGAGAAATACCGGATACTCCAATTTACTGCACTGCAAATGGAATCAAATCTATTAAAGGACAATATCACAAAGACTGGAACTTTATTCCTGTAAAAACAGGAGATACTTTAAATATTGGAGAAAGTACTTTAACTTTTATTGAAGCGCCAATGCTTCATTGGCCGGATACAATGTTTACTTATATGGATAAAGAAAATATTTTATTTAGTAACGATGGATTTGGACAACATATGGCTTCAGAGCACTTATATGCAGATGAGGTGGATCAAGATATTTTATATGCAGAAGCGATCAAATATTATGCCAATATTTTAGCCCCTTTTAGTATGATGGTAAAAAAGAAAGTGAATGAAATTTTAGCAATGAATTTAAATATTGATATGATATGCCCAAGTCATGGACTAATTTGGAGAAAAGATCCAACACAAATTGTAGAAAAATATTTAGAATGGGCAGAAAATTATCAGGAAAATCAAATTACCATTATTTATGATACTATGTGGAATGATACAAGAAAAATGGCAGAAGCAATTGCAAAAGGAATCAATGAGAAAGATAAAAATGTTACTATAAAATTAATGAATACTGCAAAAGATGATAAAACAGATGTCCTTACAGAAGTCTTTAAATCTAAGATGATTTTAGTAGGTTCACCTACCGTAAATAATGGATATTTATATTCTATTGCTGGAATTTTAGAAATGATAAAAGGAATGAAATTAAAAAATAAAAAAGCAGCAGCATTTGGAAGTTATGGATGGAGTGGTGAGGCAGTAAAATTAATTACAGAGGAATTAAAACAATCTGGTTTTGAAATAATAAACGAAGGGATTCGAACAATGTGGACGCCAGACAAAGAAAAAACAAAAGAATGTATCGAATTTGGAAAAAACTTATGCTAATGCATAAGTTTTTTTAAGTGATAAACAATAACGAGAAGGGAAAACTTTGTGCACCTTTTATGGTAAGCAAACATAATATATATTATAAAGAATTGCTTAACGTAAGAAAGGTGGATGTCAATATGAAAAGTTACATAGTAGAAGGCGGACATTGCTTAAAAGGAGAAGTTTCTGTATCAGGATCAAAAAATGCAGCACTACCGATTATTGCAGCAACATTACTAAATAGGGGGATTTCAACTTTATATCATGTACCAAAGATTCATGATACAAAAATTATGCTGGAAATACTTGAAATTTTAGGTTGCCAAATTCACATAAATAGTGATAAAATAGTAATCGATTCATCAAAGGTTGATCGATATGAAATACCAGAGTGTTTAATGAGAGAAATGAGATCTTCTGTTATTTTAGCAGGAGCAATCATTGGAAGATACAAAAGAGCCAGATTTTCTTATCCTGGGGGATGTGATATTGGTGCTAGACCAATCGATTTACATTTGGAAGCATTCAAAAAGATGGGAATAGAGATTGAGGAAGAGAGTGGATTTATTCATTGTAGTTGTGATAAAATTACAGGAGCAGAAATTGCACTTGATTTTCCAAGCGTTGGAGCAACAGAAAATATTATATTAGCAGCTGTTTTAGCAGAAGGAAAAACGGTAATAAAGAATGCTGCTATGGAACCTGAAATTATAGATCTTCAAAACTTTTTGAATGAAATGGGAGCATGTGTAAGCGGTGCTGGCACGAAAGAAATAGAAATAATAGGAGTAAGTGAGCTACATCAAGTAACCTATAAAGTTATGCCGGATCGAATTGAAGCAGGTACATTACTTTGTGCAGCAGCAATAACTGGAGGAGATGTAGTGATAAAAGAAGTAAATACGGATCATTTAACTCCTGTTATACACAAATTAGAAGAATGTGGATGTGAATTTCAGATTTTTCCTGAAGAACTTTATATAAAAGCTCCTCAAAGATTAAAAGCAGTGGATATAAAAACGATGCCTTATCCTGGATTCCCAACCGATATGCAATCCATTTTTTCAAGTATATTAACAAATGCCAAAGGAACTTCTGTAATAATAGAAAATATATTTGAAAATCGTTATAAATATACTTCAGAATTAAAAAGAATGGGAGCTAAAATTACAATAGAAGGAAAAACCGCGGTGATAAAAGGAGTAAAAAAATTATCCGGGACATCAGTAAATAGTACAGATTTAAGGGGAGGAGCAGCTTTAGTAATTGCTGGATTAGTAGCAAAAGGAGAAACAAAAATTAATCACATTGAATATATATTAAGAGGTTATGAAAACTTAGATGAAAAATTGAGAAAATTGGGAGCAAACATAAGAAAAGAAGAAGGTGAGTAGATGGCAAAAAAGCATGGAAAAGAACAAGACTTAGACTTTTTTTACATGAATCATAAAGAGGAAAAGAAAAAAGGAAAAAGGGCGATGGAACATCGCCCTAAGAAGAGAGAAAAAAATAAGAATCAACAAGATAAGGAAGATAAATTTAACTTCGATGATGAAATTGTAATAGGAGTAAATGTAAATCCAGAGTTTAAAAAAAGAGAGCCATCAAAAGCAATTCAGAAAAAGAGAAAAAAAGAGAAACAAAAAAGAGTAAATGAACAAAATGAAAATAAGGATAGAATTAACTTAGATAATGAAATTATTATTGGAGTTGATGTTCTTCCAAACCATAATGAGGACAAGCCTAAAAAGAAAAAACAAGTAAATTCTAAAAATAAAGTAAATAACAAAAAGGAAAATAGGAAAAAAGGACAGAAAAATTTAAAGAATCCAAAAACAGTACAAGAAAAGGTGAAAAAAGAAACAGAGCAAGAAAGGGAAAAAAGAATAAAAAGAAATCGAAGAATTAAAAGTGTACTAAAACTTCTTTTGTTGTTATTTGTTTTTTCTGGAATTGCCGTATTTTTAATGACTTCTCCAATGTTTAATATTACAGAAATAGAAGTAAATGGAAATAGTAAGATAACAAAAGAACAAATTGTTAGTTTATCAAATATTCAATTAAATGAAAATATTTATAGACTTTCTAAGAAAAAAGTAGAAGAAGCAGTTAAGCAAAATGCTTATGTTCAAAATGTAACAATTAAACGAAAAATACCGAACAAAGTACAAATTGATGTTACAGAAAGAACTCCTGAGTACATATTACTATTCGGAAATGCTTATGTTTATATTGATAAGCAAGGGTACATATTAGAAATTTCGGATGTTAAGTTAGAGCTTCCAATTCTAACTGGGTATCAAACAAAAGAAGAGAATCTTGTTCCAGGTGAAAGGTTACAAGAAGAGGACCTAGAGAAACTGAATACTGTTCTTAAAATTGTAGAAAGTTCTAAAAATTATAATTTGTATTCTGTTATCACACAAATTAATATAGCAAATAAAAATGATTATGTTTTAGTTTTAGAGTCAAAGCAAGTAACTGTTTATTTAGGAGATGCAGAGAATATAAATGATCGAATGTTAGTATTACAAAAGATGCTAGAGACAGAAAATGAAAATGCGGGAGAGGCATTTTTAAAAGATAAAGAGAGAATGTTTTTTAGGAGGAAGACCGAATAAAAGGAGGTATTGGATTGAATAAAACAAAAATAGGCCTTATACTAGGAAGTGTATGTTTAATACTGACTTGTGCAATTGTAATGCAAATAAGAACGATAAATCAAAATATAACTGTTTCGGATTTAGGTGTTGTTTCAGACGAATTACGAGATGAAGTTCTAAAGTGGAAAGAAAAATACGATAATAGTTATAAAGAATTAGAAAAAGCAGAAAAAGAACTAGAAGAAGAAAGAACAGAAGCAACGAAAAATGATGAAACATCAAAAACAAAAGAAGAAGAATTAAAAAAAGGAAATGCAGTATTAGGATTAACGGATGTAACAGGGGAAGGAATTATAATTACATTAAAAGATAATCCAACTGTAACGACAGAAACAATAGGAGCACTAGATGATATTAGTAAGTATATTATTCATCAAGAAGATTTATTAAATTTAATGAATGAACTGAAAAATGCAGGTGCAGAAGCAATTTCAATTAATGATCAAAGAATCATTCCTTCTACTGCAATTATTTGCTCGGGAAATATTACACAAGTAAACGGAGAAAAGGTAGGTGCTCCTTTTATAATAAAAGCGATTGGAAAACCAGATGAACTAAAAGAAGCATTAGAAAGACCAGGAGGAATCATTGATTTATTAAACTCCTATGGTATTGTTACTGATATTAAAACATCCAATAATTTAACTGTTCTAAAATATGATGGTGTTATTCAGCATAAATACATGAAAGAAATAAAGTAGAGGTGAAAATGATTGAAAAAGGAAAAAGTGACGATGACGATCACAATAGGAATTATGTGCTTTATTTTGTCCCTTGTTCTTTTTATGCAATTCCGATCAGTAAAAGAAGCGGATATTACAAATATCAAACTAAAAAGGGAAGATGAATTGCAAGAAGATTTAGCGGATTGGAAAGAAAAATATGAAGATACGGTTGCAAAGTTAGAAGATACTAGAAATAAAATAAATGAATATAAGCAAAAAGCAGAGAATAATCAAGAAACATCTGAACTTTTAAATCAAGAGTTAAATCAAACCAATATATCTCTTGGAAAAACAGATGTAGAAGGAGAGGGAGTAATAATTGTTCTACAAGATAAAGAAAAGGAAGTAACTGCGTCAGATTTACTTGATTTAGTAAATGAGCTAAAACAAGCAGGAGCAGAAGCAATTTCAATTAATGATCAAAGAGTAACAAGCCTAACAGATATTGTAGATGTAGATGAGTATACTTATATTAATATGGAAAGAACTTATTCTCCTTTTACGGTAAAAGTAATTGGAAATAGAAAATACTTAGAAGCTGGATTGACTGCAAAAGGTGGATTTGTAGATTCTATGGAGAAAAATGGAAAGACAGCTGTAGTAACAGGAGAAAATAATGTTCAAATTTTTAAGTATAATAAAGAATTTAAGACGAAGTCAATGAAAATAGAAAGCTAGGAGGAATGAATGTGATTATTATAGTTGTTCTAATAGGATGCATATTAGGAGCAATAATTGGGATGAATTCTCCAATTATTCCATATACTTATTCAGGATATTTAGCAATTGGAATTATGGCAGCGCTAGATACTGTATTTGGAGGAATAAAATCTATTATACAAAAAAATTTCGATATGAAAGTTTTTGTATCAGGATTTTTCATTAATTCAATTACAGCGATGTTCCTTACTTATTTAGGAAGTAAATTAAATGTAGATGTACATTTGGCAGCTATTGTTGTATTTGTAGGTAGAATTTTTACAGATATGGCGATTATTCGTAGACATTATATTGAAAAATGGTCAGAAAGAAAAACAATAGCAAAAGCAACAGCTATTATTAAAGCAAATGATAAGAAGGAATAAAATAAAAAACGAAAACAAATGATGAAAAAGAATAAGAAAAAATAAAAACGGAATGATCCGTTTTTTCTTACGAGAAATAGCAAAAAATGTCAAAAAATAACGAAGACTTGTAGTGCCTAAGAAAAACAAAATTTATTACACAATTATTACGACAATATTACAAAAATATAACAAATTCTATTGACTTTTTTGACGAAATATAATATTCTTATCACTAGAAATTGAAAAAAGGGAATTGGAGGAGACATACTTTGGCAATAGGAGATATAATAGTAGGAATTGATATGGGAACTTCTAAAATTTCCGCTGTTGTAGGAGAAGTAAACAATTTCAACCAAATTGAAATTATTAGTAGCAGTACGTGTAAATGTAGCGGAATTAAAAAAACGAAAATTATTAATGAAGAAGAAGTTTCAAATAGTATTAGTAAAGCGATAAAAGATATAGAAATGGAAGCTGGTTTAAAAATAAATTCAGCATATGTAACAATTCCAGGAAAATATGTTACCATTGTACAAAATAGTATTGTAAAAGAAGTAAGAGATAAATATGCAGGAGTTTCAGTAAGAGATGTACAAACCGCAATTATGCAAGTAAAAGATATTGAGGTCCCTGAAGGCAAACATTTAATTGATATTGTACCAGATCGATTTATATTAGATAATGGGAAAGTAAGCGATGATCCAGTTGGAAGTTTAAGCTCAAGCTTTACATTAAAAGCACAAATTATATTAGCAGATCGAGAATATGTAAAACAAGTCTCTTCTATTTTTAAAAAAGCAGGAATTGATGTAGATGGATTAGTTCCTACAACATTAGCAGAAAGAAATTTAATTTTAGATGTAAATGAATTACACGATAATATAATGCTTTTAGATATTGGAGCTGGAAATACAGATATCGGAATTTTTGAGGGATCAACCTTTACGTATACAAATACGATTCCAGTTGGAGGAAATAGCATTACGAATGATATTGCTTTAGTATTAAATATTAGCGAAGAGGAAGCAGATAAACTAAAAAGACAATATGGCTTAGCATTAAAATCTTTTATTGATAATGATAATGATATTTTGCTTAATACCTATAAAGGAGACAATAAAAATAAAACAATAAAAAGTTCGGAATTAATTGAAATTATTGAAGCAAGAATTGAAGAGATCTTTACTCTAGTAAATAAAGATATTACAAATCAAGGAATTAAACAAAGAATTAATAATGTCATCTTGACAGGACAAGGAATTACTAGTATAAATAAAAGCGACGTTGCTGGAAAAATAAATTTAAATATTCCAGTAAAAATTTCAACAGGAAGACTAATTAGTACAGTAAAACCATCATATCGAGTTGCTTATGCATTAGTAAGATATATTGCGTCTAGACCGTTTACCAAAACAGTGTCAAGTAGCATCGATACAAGAGATGATGAAGGTTTTCTAAAAAACATGATAGAAAAGATAAAAGAATTTTTTTATAGTTAAAAGATAAAAAATGTATAAAATTAAAATAGAAATAGGGAGGAAAACTTTATGATGGACTTTGAAGAAAACAATGAAAGAATGCTAGATGGAACAGCAACAATAAAAGTAATTGGAGTTGGAGGCGCCGGAAATAATGCTGTAAACAGAATGGTGGATTCTGGAATCAAAGGTGTAGAATTTATTGCAGTAAATACAGATAGACAAGCACTTCAATTATCAAAAGCTGGAACAAAAATTCAGATAGGAGAAAAGATTACAAGAGGACTAGGGGCAGGAGCAAATCCTGATATCGGAGCACAATCTGCCGAAGAAAGTAAATCAGAAGTAGCTGAAGCTTTAAGAGGAGCAGATATGGTATTTGTCACAGCTGGAATGGGAGGAGGTACTGGTACTGGTGCTGCTCCAATTGTTGCTGCAACAGCAAAAGAAATGGGAATCTTAACAATTGGTGTTGTAACAAAACCATTTACATTTGAAGGAAAGAAAAGATTATCACAAGCAGATCGTGGAATTGAAAGTTTGAAAGGAAAAGTAGATACTTTAGTTGTTATTCCAAACGACAAATTATTACAAATAATTGATCGTAAAACTTCAATTGTAGAAGCGTTTAAAATGGCAGATGATGTATTAAGACAAGGTGTACAAGGTATTTCAGATTTAATTGCTGTTCCAGGACTTGTAAACTTAGACTTTGCAGATGTTAAAACAATTATGTTAAATACAGGAATGGCACATATGGGTATAGGAAGAGCATCTGGAGAAAATAGAGCAGAAGATGCAGCAAAACAAGCAACAGAAAGTCCATTATTAGAAACTTCAATTGAAGGAGCAAGAGGGGTTATTATTAATATAACAGGTGGTCCAGATTTAGGATTACATGAAGTAAATACAGCAGCAGAATTAGTACAAAGAAGTGTAGACCCAGAAGCAAATATTATTTTTGGTGCTGTAATTGATCCAGATATGACAGATGAAATTGTAATTACTGTTATCGCAACAGAATTTGAAAAGGAACCTTCTATTTCAAGTATAGGAGTAGACAATATTGTGTCAAAAGCATGGGATAAAAAGATTAGTTCTATTCCAACAAGTACAGAAAGTACAACAAATTCAAATGACTTAGATATTCCATCTTTTTTAAGAAAAAATAAAAACAAATAAAAATAAGAAGCGCAGCAAATAGAAGCTGTGCTTTTGTATTTGATAGAAAATGTTGTGAAAGGAAAAAAGATTTAAACGTTAGTAAAGGATATTTTCGGAAGAGAAAATATTCGTTTCTAAAAAAGAAAATAAATGTATGAATTTGAAAAATAAAAACAAATCAAAAAAATAAAAAAAAGAAATAATCTAAAAAAGTAGATTATTTCTTTTTTTCTACCCTAAGAAATGACAGATTTTGAATCGAAATGTAGTTACAATAAAGGAAAGCAAAAGAAGGTGATGCCAAATTCGATGACAGTATATTTAGATATTGTATTTTTAGAAAATATTATCATGAATTATATTATTTTAATGGCTACAGGAAAAATTACGAAAAATACAATTAAATATGGAAGAATATTCTTTTCGAGTTGTATTGGTGGAGTTTATGCAGTACTAAGTTTTTTACCCAATATGACGATATATGGAAATATGCTTTTTAAAATTATCTTATCAATTGTAATGGTACAGATTGCATTTGAACCAAAGAAGACGAAAGAACTATTAAAAAGAATATTAGTGTTTTATTTAACATCATTTGCTCTTGGAGGATGTGCATTTGCTTTATTATATTTTTTAAAGCCTCAAAATATTATGATGAAAAATGGAATTCTTATAGGGAGTTATCCTTTGAAAGTTGCATTTTTGGGAGGAATTTTCGGCTTTCTTTTGATTGTAACAACATTCAAAATTGTAAAAAGTAAAATGAGAAAAAAGGATATGTTTTGCAATATTGAAGTTCACTTAAACGGGAAAGAAGAACAGGCAATCGCTATGATAGATACTGGGAATATGTTGAAAGATCCAATTTCTAAAATGCCAGTTGTTGTTGTACAGAAAGATAATTTAAAAAAAATATTACCGGAAGAAATTTTAGAAAATCTAGAAAAGATTATAAGAGGAGATGTTTCAAAAACGATTGCTTCTTGGGAAGAGGAGTATATTTCTAAATTTCGAGTAATACCATTTTCATCTATTGGAAAGGAGCATGGACTATTATTAGGATTTAAAGCTGATTTTATCAATATAGAATATGATGGAAATGAGCAAAGAAAGGAAAATGTTATTATTGGAATTTATGAGAACAGTTTAAGTAAGACAAATCACTATACAGCTTTAATAGGGCTTGATTTATTAGGAGAGGAGGAAATAAAAAATGAATCTTTTAGAGATGTTAAAATCTAGTATAAATACGATATATGCAAAATATATGAATCATAATCAAGAAATTGAAACAATGCCTATTTTTTATATAGGAGGAAGTCAAACTTTGCCAGCTCCTCTATCACCAGAGGAAGAAAATGAATTATTGAAAGAATTACCGAATGATGATGGTAAAGTAAGGCAAATTTTAGTAGAAAGAAATTTAAGATTGGTTGTATATATTGCAAAGAAGTTTGAAAATACAGGTGTAGGATTAGAAGATTTAATTTCAATAGGAACCATTGGATTAATGAAAGGAGTAAACACATTTAAAATTGATAAAAATATTAAGCTCGCTACGTATGCTTCTAGATGCATTGAAAATGAAATCTTGATGTTTTTAAGACGAAGCAGCAGAATCAAAGGAGAAATATCAATTGATGAACCATTAAATCAAGATGGTGATGGAAATGAATTACTACTGTCTGATATATTAGGTACAGATCCAGATGTTACATCAAGAGGAATTGAAGATGAGGTGGATAAGAAACTTCTTAGAGCTTCTATAAAAAAGTTAAGTAATCGAGAAAGAAATATTATGGAATTACGATTTGGATTTACAACAGGAAACGAAAAAACGCAAAAGGAAGTAGCAGATATGCTTCGGAATTTCACAAAGTTACATATCTAGATTGGAAAAGAAAATTATACATAAAATGAAAAAGGATATTATGAGTAAGACGGGAAGCTAGTGGATAGAATATGAAGTGTTGAAATAAAACCGAGGGATGATATAGATAAAGAAAATAATCAATCGGTAAGACAATTAATAGGATATATAGGAGATAGAAAAATAAAAGGATAAAAAGTTATAAGATAGATTATAACTTTTTTTGATTTGAAAAAAGTAGAAAGAATATATTAGAAAAAATGGAATATTTATCTTCTTCTTTGGAAATACTGTATTTGCAAGTATTTTACAAAGGAGGTTTTTGTTTGATTAATAAGGTAGAAATATGTGGTGTTAATACTGCGAAATTACCTGTGCTATCAAATGAAGAAAAAAACGAACTTTTTATAAAAATAAAAAATGGAGATGAGGAGGCAAGGAATAAATTTATTAATGGAAATTTAAGACTTGTATTAAGCGTAATAAAGAGATTTAAAGGAAGAGGAGAAAATGTAGATGATTTATTTCAAGTAGGATGCATAGGGCTTATTAAAGCAATTGATAATTTTGATTTAAATCAAAATGTACAGTTTTCAACTTATGCAGTACCAATGATTATAGGAGAAATTAGAAGATATTTAAGAGATAATAATTCAATTCGTGTTAGTAGATCAGTAAGGGATTTAGCATATAAGGCAATCGCATATAAAGAAAAATTTACAAAAGAAAATAATAGAGAACCTACCATAGAAGAAATTGCAAAAGAATTAGAAGTAGAAAAGGAAGAGATAGCTTTTAGTTTTGATGCAATTCAGGATCCAGTTTCTTTGCAAGAACCCGTTTTTAACGATGGATCGGATAGTATATATATTATGGATCAAGTACATGATACCAAAAATACAGATGAAAAATGGGCAGAAAATATTACAATAGCAGAGGCTATGAAAAGATTAAATGATAAAGAAAAATTAATTATTGATAAAAGATTTTTTGAAGGAAGAACTCAAATGGAGGTAGCAGAAGAAATTGGAATTTCTCAAGCACAAGTATCAAGACTAGAGAAAAGTGCAATTAATCATATTAAGAGATTATATAAATAAGAATAAAAAGTATATCTTTTTTGTAAGGATATACTTTTTATTAATAGAAAGATTTATTTCAATATGGATTCAGTAAAACGATGTGTGTGAATCAATGATATATAAGAGGTTGTATATGTATATTTATTTTTATTTTGTTTTAAGCAAGTTTTTTTATTAAGTTTCATATATATAATAGAGGTATATAATAAAGGTAGAGAGTGGTGGAGAATTGATGAATAAAAAAGGATTAGACTTTAAACATAAAGAGGTAATAAATATTACAGATGGAAAAAAGCTTCGGTTTTGTTCAAGATGTTTGCGCGGATTTAGAAACAGGAAAGATTACTTCTATTATAGTACCAGGTAATAGTAAACTATTAAATGTTTTTACAAGTAATAATGATATTACGATTCCTTGGCAACAAATTAAGTGTATTGGAGATGAGATTATATTAGTAGAAATTTAAAAAAGGAAAAATAGAAAAGATCATAAAAACTCTAAAAAGCACTGAATGAGTAAAAGAAGAAAGAAAACAAAAAATAAGATAGAATAAAAACTAAAAAAAAATAAAAAAATAATGAAAAAAGGTATTGACTTAAAATAGAGTTTATGGTAATATAAAAAAGTACCAAGTAACCAACGAAAAACATATAAAAAAGTATGTGAAATTAGTAATAAAAAATAGCAAAAGAAAAATGAAAAACAGTACATTACTAATTTTTATTTTGTCTTAAAAAACTTTTAAAAAAAATTAAAAAAAGAGTTGACAAACAAGGCGAAAGGTTATATAATACAACACGTTACTAACAAGCAAGAAAAGTACATTGAAAAGTAAATAATAAATTCTAAAGAGCAAAACCAAGCGGTAGAATCTTAACTACCGAAAAATAAAAAAGAAGCTAGAAAAAACGAAATTGTAAAAAAGATTTATAATGTAGTTCGAAAGAACGAAAATATAAATACCAAAAACAAGAGAGTTTGATCCTGGCTCAGGATAAACGCTGGCGGCGCACATAAGACATGCA
>ERZ826242.1996-NODE-1996-length-19322-cov-57.759457_pt1 | contig 19322 bp, 27 predicted proteins | sample MGYA00519871_ERZ826242 | MGnify/ENA primary metagenome ERZ826242 (study PRJEB31778, sample SAMEA3449226) | human gut metagenome | biome: human gut; feature: human-associated habitat; material: faeces | place: United Kingdom | collected 2010/2012 ...
AAGAAACACCCCGTATTATAAAAATACAAGGCGTAACTATTCGTTAAACTTTTATTATCGCGAAGAGTTAAGAAATGATTTTTCCATTAGTATCCAGAAAACTAGGTAAATCAGGAATAACGCCAGTAGCAGTAGCATCCAGCCATTCATGATACCATTTTCCAAGTTCTTCCTTTTCTTCTGCATTCAGCATATCATACCATGCTTTTCCTCTATTAATAATAGAGAAGCATTCTTTTATTCTTTTTGATCTTATATTTTCTTGTTCTCTACTTGATAATGTAGAATGCTTAAAAAGTTTTTTGTCTCTATAAGAATATTTTAGATAATCTTTGAAAAAGTCATCAGGAACATCTAATTCATCAATTTCTATATTGCGTTCATCCGGTTCCATATATAAAGAGTAGTTAGAATAACCAATAACATTATTATTTTCATCTATTTGAATTATCATGTTATACCCCCTTTTAACAGATTCCATATATACCTGTTAGATTTCCATCACCTGATTTTTTACTGAAACGTAGGTTATTTCCTTCCTGAAAAACATTAGTACAATAATAATATGTTTCATCTGATAGCATTGCGGTATTTCCAACACTTCCAGCGGATATTGTTGGATATGCCGCATAACAAAGCCCTGATGAAGTACCTGGAATACCCACGATAATGATACAAGAGAAACGCATACAATTTGAAACGGTAAAGCTTTGGGATGAGCCGCTCCATAAAAGAACAGATTTACAATTGAGCCATCCAGGTAACGTTAAATTCCCATTTACATCAGCTGGGACAAATAATTTTGCTCCCGAATATTTTCCTCCTGATTTTCTGTTATAATATATTCCGTTGCTTTGAACAGTGAACACGTCTGAAACGCCTTGAGATGGAATATAATTTCCCCACGTAAAACCAAAGTCATGTCCACTCCATCCGCCGTTTACTCCAAAGATACCAGCTTGTCCATTCGCCTTTTGAATAATAAGTTCTACTTTCTTATTCATAAGTTCATTGATATTAGAAGCAGTTGTATCGTTCATAGTCGTACCCCAGTTATTCGGTCCAGCAGGCCCTTGTGCCCCAGTATCTCCCTTTGGACCCTGCGGACCTTGCGGACCCCGCGCTCCAGTGTCTCCTTTAGCGCCTTGTGCCCCGGTATCTCCTTTTGGTCCTTGTGGGCCTTGCGCCCCAGTATCTCCTTTCGGGCCCTGTGGGCCTGTTGCACCTCTGGAAGGTTTTCCAGTATCGCTTGAACCTAAATACCAATTCCCATTAGAACCGATGGTAGGAGTCGTTCCTGCCGGTCCCTGAGAACCTGTTGCCCCTTTTGCTCCGGTCGCTCCTGTATCGCCTTTAGGCCCTTGCGCCCCAGTATCTCCTTTAGGTCCTTGAGGTCCTTGCGCACCTGTTGCACCCTTTTCACCTTTCGGGCCCTGTGGGCCAGTTGCACCTCTGGATGGTTTTCCGGTATCGCTTGAACCTAAATACCAATTCCCATTAGAACCGATGGTAGGAGTGGTTCCTGCAGGTCCTTGCGCTCCCGTAGCTCCTTTTGCGCCAGTAGCTCCTGTATCGCCTTTAGGCCCTTGCGCCCCAGTATCTCCCTTTGGACCCTGAGCCCCTTGCGGCCCAGTTGCACCTCTGGATGGTTTTCCGGTATCAGTAGAACCTAAGAACCAATTTCCATTCGCGCCAATTGTTGGCGTGGTCCCTGCCGGTCCAGTAGCACCTCTTGCACCGGTCGCTCCGGTGTCACCCTTCTCACCCTGAGGGCCTTGCGGGCCCCGTGACCCTACTACTTGCCCTAAATCTTTCTTCGCCATACTATCACACCTTAATTTGTAAATAGAAAACCGTATATTATTATAGTTTCGTTAGCATTGATTATTTTGTCTCTTGTAAATGTGATAAAGCTTGTGTCTTTCGCGATTAAGACGGGTGATATATATCCGCTAATTTGAAGACGTCCCACTCCTGGCACTAAAAGACCACCGACTAATTGAACTACATTTTGAGATGAAGTAATAGAAATTTCTGACTCTGATGGGTTATGAATTTCTGCATATATAAATACGACACTTCCAATTTTATAGGTTTGATACTTTACCATTTCCAGCCCCGTTTCCGGTACGATTTGCAGTACATACTCCTGAGGCTTCAGAGGATTCAGTTCTTCCAAATCGCTCTGGATTTCTGTAATTTCACCATCAATTCTATCAATTTTAGCACCCAGTTCTTCAGATAGAGTTTCAATGGCCTGATTTAGCTTTTCTACTACACCATCCAGTCTTTCCCGCGTCACTTCCGGTGTGATATAGTTCCATTTATTATTATAAAATAGGAAGGAAGCAGAGCCATGAATAGTGATTTCCCCAAAGGATAAAGCAACAACGCCATTCCCACGGATGAGAGCAATGGTATTATTTTGAATGTTCTGATGAGGAAGCGTTACCGTTTCCCCATCGAACATAGTTACATAGAAGATATTGCCTTTGATAGATTCAAATTTCTGAATACTTGCCATGATTGTTCTCCTTTCTATTATACAGTAAAACTGTAGTTTTGGGCATCTCTTCCGCCTGAGCCAGAATATTCCCCAGAATCAATGGTAATCACTACCGGATTCGAGCCTGTTTTGTTGTTTGTTGCCGCGATCCAGTCCGTAGTCCACGTTGCACCACCGCGCCAATTAGACTGATATACGATCAAATAATCACTTACCTTAGAAGCTCCATTTAGAGTAAGGGAACCGTAAACAGGGTAACCGTAGTACGTTTCTTGGGTTTTAACCTGTACTTCCAAATATGTCTTAAACATATAGTACAGAACGCCACTTTCTCGTTTTGACTGCACTTGTATATCAACGGTAATTGTCGGTGAGGAAGCACTTGTACCCCAGTACGTCTCTCCCTGTGTAAGCTGTGTATAACCGCTTGCCGGGTAATCTTCGGTTCCCCCACCGGGAGTAAGGCCCGAGTACCCAGCGTTCTTCAAGCAATTGTAAATATATTCGGCCATAAAATCATTATCATTCCACTGTACACGTTTGAACGTAATGTTTCCGTTTTTATCGGCCGGTATATATTGAAGTGATTCTTCTAATTCAGTTCCACCGTTTCTTCTTCTGCTCCAAATTCTATTACCGGTGAACCAAAAAGCATCGATTGACTGTGTCGAACTAAAAAATGCACCGATAGTAGATCCAAAATTCTGACCCTGCCAACCGCCAGCTATATTATACATTCCAGTTACACCGCTCGACTGAGCTTCGATTTTGGAGATTTTAGTTGCAAGAAGGGCATCAATATCATCAGCAGTATCATCGCTATAAGTTGGCGATAGATTGTTTGCCGAATTGGCTGTACCTCCATTTGTTTTTGCTCCCGCGAACGGACCGGATTTTAACGCCTGAAGCTGTGTTGGCGTTACATCGGATGAAGTAATCTTGCCATCACTTCCCACAATCGATACTGTATTCGGAGTTAAGGAGCCGATTCTATCATCCTGTCCACCACCACCACCGCCTTGTGTAATAGAGACAGAAACATTGTCGGACCCATTGAATGTGGTAGGAGATCCGTCTACATTGATAGTAAGAGTTCCTGCTGTGGATTTAGCGGGCCCGCCAGCAGAGGCGGAACCAGCGAATGGTCCGCCTGTTGGAAGACCGGATTCAATGGAATCTACTTCTGAAGAAATGGAGTCAAGCTGGCTTTGTATGTTGCTTTTCGCTCCATCAAGATAATTTAGCTCTGTTGAAGAAATTGGAGAGGAAACAATCTTTCCGGATGAATCAACCTGAGCCGCCGTATTCGGTGTCAATGTACCAATTTTGGTACCCAACTGATTCTCAACTTCTGTGGGAACCTGTGAGGAAACTTCACTCTCTACCATAGAAGGTAATTTTAGATTAATAACTCGTTCCACTTCATTAGGGATTGTTGTGTTGGTAATGGTATTTTGGAAGCTCGCCCATTGTGATTTCAGATCAGAAATCTGAGAATTGATAGACTCTGCGAACGCATTCCATTCACCTTCTAAGTCTGAAATTTGACCGTTAATTTTCGCTTCAAACTCTGCAATTTCCTGCTTCATCTGAGAAATCGCTTCATTGATGGTAGTCTGAAACTCTCCCCAATCTACCTTCATCTGTTCCCATTCTTCAAGAACTTCCTTGAATTTCCCTAAAATGGCATAGAGTAACTCAAGTTCTGTCATATCATCAGAAATCAGATAGGGCCAGTTTTTAAAGCACCATGCTCTAAAAGGTGTAAGACCATTCTTGTCGTATCCGTCCATATTTTTTCTCCTTTCTGCAAGTTTGCAGAAGTTTCTAACTTCGGCAAATCTTGCGAAGTTCGCAACGCGAACTTCTTTATACAATGAGTCCCATGAAGTTCTTCTTAAGATCCATGGTTATCATGCTATCAATATTATATATGATTTTCTGTGCTTCTGCAAGTACCGAAGGGATCGTAAAGAACCCACGTCTTCCCTGCACCTTTCTCCATTCATCCACGTTCCCATCTGTCTTTCGGTTTGCCGTCGTATCCGTGTTCTTACTGGAAGTTCCAGAATCAGAACCGCTTGATGTTGTATCCGTGTTATCCGTTCCAGAAGTCGTACCGCTGGAATTTGAATTAGAATTATTCTCCTCCTCGTCCAGCATAGAGGCGTAGTCCCTCGCGTAGGTTCCCGATGCAAAGTTGACTTGCGGTTCATCAGAATGAAGCTTGAAACCGTTGAAATCATTAGAGGAAGTAGACTGTGCTTCTGAAGAAGAGGTTCCCTCCACCTTTCCGGTGTTAGAGAATTCACTTGAGGACGTTCCCTCTTCCTTGGTATTTCCTTTGTCGTCCCTTGTTTCATCGTACTTTCGATTGAAGATATCCGTGAAATCGGTATCATTGATCAGGTCCTCAATAGAAATATCGGAAATTTCAGATAATTGAGTCAGAGCCAAGGCGTTATAATAGGGCATGATTCTGTTCAAATTCTCGTTAAGATGAAAGATCCAGCTCTGCACGGTTTGAAACCCGATTTCATATTCATAATAATATTGAAGAATCTTTTCACAAAGTGTTTGCCGATGAGACTCGTTCCATATCGGGAAGTCTCTGAAAATATAGGGAACTGCTTTGGTAATCTGTTTCCACATATCCGGTTCATCTGGATTATAATACCGGATAATGTCGGAAACCTGCATTGTGAACGTTGCTCTACTCATCTTTTGAAGGAACATCGTCACTACCTCCCTTCGACTGCTCAGGCTGTCCTGAAATATAATATTCATCTGCATTGGTAATGCTGGAAAGAATTTCAGAATTGAACCGAACCTGAATATTCGTACCCGCAAGCTTATTAAACCTCTCAAGCATTTGTTCCCTTGGCTGTAAACGGGCATTTCTATAGATTTCAATCGGCTGTGTATTGGAATTAACTTCATCCACTACCATTCTTTCTTTCTTATCCTTATCACCGTTTTCGATACCGAGAATGGTAAAGATATCATTCCAGTATTGATGAGACTGAATCTGAAGCTTGTCTACTACGTAAGGCGCGTTTGTATTCAGTACATCAAATTGCTTCATGTCAAGGATTCCATCCACGCCCACTATCACGCTCATATTGGAATCAATTTGATCCACTGCATTTCTAACAGTCAACTCGTTTTCCTTGTCCGTCACCACAATGACGGGAGTCTTCTGTGCGTGAATGTTCACATCCATGGTTCGATAAAGGTCGGTAAGACGTGGTATGTAGTCCATCAATAGACCATACGTGGAAAGACCACGTTTCGATAAGTCATAACAGCATACTCCATTGTCCGGTGTGACGTTGAAATTATAGCCATGAAAACCAATCGCCTTACCGGATGTCGGCCAACCATACACGTCATAATCTTTCCGGGATCCTCCTAAACCAAGAATCATATCCCCATCCTTGAATAGCCATGCGAACCCATCATAGAATAGCTTTCGCTCAAAGAAATACGGATTAAACGTATCCGGGGCGTTCTCGTAGATGAATGAATTGACGGCCAATAATTCAATCATATTCTGAACGCGGTCGAACGTCCAGGCGTTTGACCAATTGGCAATATCACGTAGCTTGTTCCTATTCCTCGCCATTACCTACCACATCCTCTCTGAATCCTTTTACGCTTGGCGAATTGTCAAACGAATAGTTGCCAACCTGAACAACCCCATCATTGACATGCCAGAACGTGATTCCGTTATCAAATATGCTTTTGATCTTTGCCGCGTCATTAAAAGGAAGAAAACCACCCAATTTACAGCCTTGCGTTTTGATGAAATTCCAATATTTCCTGCTATCAAGATTCGGTGTTTTTATCTCATTCACTGTGTACCCGTATGCCCATAGGAAGTCATCAATGATTTTTGCATACTCTCTTGACACAGTATAATGATAAACATTGAATCCCTTGATTGACATTGAAATATTTGCAGAACCTGAACCGGTTCCTCTTACTTGGTCGGCTTTTGTCTCAATGGCTGTCTTTTGAGCGAGAGCGGTTCTAGCATTATTCACAGAGCTTGCGGCTCCATAGGCGCCGCCAAGAGCCCCTGATACGCTTCCACTTGTTAAAGAAAGAAGAGTGTTACCTATTGCCGCAATTGTAGATATCAAATTCTGTTGCTGCTGGATTTCATACACTTCCCCATGCATCGCGGTCCATGCCTTAAAGGTATCAATGGTATACGCGCATTGCGGATAGTTGGATATGTTCATCTTCTCCTGATAATTCACATCCTGATTCTTATACCCGAGCGGGACCATTGTTATAACAGGAGAAGCAGAACCACTCCCCCAACAGCCAATCCTGAGCTGTTTTTGATTTTCAAAAAACTCTACTTTTAAAGTTGCGGTTAAGCCCTCATTATTAGTGACTACCCAAAAGCTATAAGGATATGTGTACATCTTGTAGCATCTTGGCGTGTAGCCATCTAATGTCAAAGGGAGATTCGCGGTTAAGTTGCTTACCGCAACACTACCCGCGTTAAATGTATTGGTAACAAACTTCGGACACATAAATATCGAAGCAATACCCTCAGATTTATTCTGTTTCGTAGCTTCGTTTAAAAAATTATTGAGTGCAAGAATCCCTTCTGTATCCGTGTCGAAAACGCTGTAGTGCAGGCCTGAATAGATATTGGAATACATTCCACCTTTAGCGTCCTCGAATGAACCACTCCCCGCATCGAACGTGAAAGAAGCCGCGACAACAATTGACATTTCAGTCAAGGACGGGTTCCAATCTCCATCCGCGTCTGAATATACAAAGTCGCCTGTTTCCAGTTCCTCATCAATAATTGCATCCCCAACAATATCCGTTGTTGTGTGTTCGCGCTCCACAAAGCAATCTCTAAGAAGCCATTCAAATTGCCAAGACTGCATAACGTCAATTTCAAACGTCACAAGCGTCATACTTGGGGATACATATTCCAAACCTGTTATGAAAGCAAACCACCATTTATCATAGTAGTTCGCGTTTTTGAACATGATATAATTATATCTGCTCAATTCATCAGAATTGACAGGAACACGGATTGTATCCGTGTCCACTGTCCTAATTTCTGTAAAACCATCGATAGTAATTCCACTCAGACTCTCAAAATAGGAATATTGCGCGGGCATATCTGTGAAACGCAAAGTATCCGTATATGAGTTGTCTAATGGAACTTGCAGAAACCTAACTTCTCCAATTGGAGTTTTTGGTTGAACGTTCATTTATGCTGGACCCCCCCGCTTGGATTATTCCGGTGTGTATGGATTATCATAGTCCGCATATAGATGACCACTCTCAATGGAGAAAGTCGGACTAATACCATCCTTACCAGCTGGACCGGTTGCTCCTGTAGCGCCCCTTGCACCCTGAGGTCCCTGTGCGCCTGTGTCACCTTTTGGACCCTGAGCGCCCGTGTCACCCTTTGCTCCTGCTGGACCCTGAGGCCCCACAACCTGACCCAAATCTACTTTTGCCATTTCTTCTCCCTCCTTATAAAATGCTATTAAATACCCGTCTTCCACATCAAGATGGTCAATCTGCTGATATTCAGAATTCGTGTTATATGTCACGATTAAATGCCCTTCTTCCAATATCGCTCCGGAAATATCCAGACTCCTCTAAGCCAGAGTGACAGACGCTGTCTTCGCGGTGGTTCCATCCTGATTTGCGACCGCTCGCACCGTAATAGTAGCCGCGTTTTCATCAGGCGCAATATATAATAGACCATTCTCGTTAATGTACGTGTTCGGGCTGTTTTCTCCGGAAATTTCCCAAGTTACACTCTTGTCAATGCCAACGCTTCCCGTAACCGTTGCGGTGAACTGATAAGACTGACCTTTCTTGTACTGAGTTACAGAGGCCGGGTTAATCGTTACAGCAGTTACCGTCATTTCTGCTGTCGAGAATGCAATCAGCATACCAAACGGCGAGTCGCTCATAATCTTATGATGATGGTACCAGAAGAACTGCATCATAGTCTCACCGATATTCGCGGATTCAGACTCAATCACCGTATCCAGAACCATGAGCTTATCCTTACTCATCATCATGATGGAAATCGTATTGAGGAAGGTTTCCTCATCTGACGTAAAACGACGATACCAATTCTTATCGGGGAATAGCTGCTCCATGCGCTCGTATTCCTCTTCAGTAGGTACCAGACGGTCGAACCGTTTCTGGACGCCGCTCCACTCTACCTTATTCAGGTTAAAGGCATTCGCCAGTACATTGACATTCTGCACGGCCTTAGCACGCGGTGTCATGATAACCCATTGTTCAGACTTTGGAAATGTTCTCAATACGCCAGCCGCGTTATAATCCCTGCTCATGAAGTCCAGATCATCAGAAATCGCAAGAATATCCTCGGCCACATCCAACGCGTTATCTTTTGTGATCACGTCAATATGATTAATTTTGGCATGTCCGTCTACAATGTTTCGAGCGACAATGTAGCGCATTGCGAGATATTCATCATACTGTTCAGAAACCTCAGCTCTGGAAATCAGGTTGCTCAAAAGATCCTCCACGCCAGAAGCATAGGAGAATGCCTTCCTCAGCTCGAACCTGCTGATGGGAATCTTATAGAATGTTTTGTAGTTAATAAAATGAAGCGCCTCTTCCACCTTGGGTTTATCCCAAGCGAAGTATTCGTCTGCCCCTGCATTCGGGTTATACAGATGAGGCATTACAATCTCAACGAATGCTTCCCTTGCAATTTCTCCATACTCCATCGTACCGAGCTTTGCATCAGCCCATTCATTATAATAGATGGCTGATTTGATGATAGTTAAGCCGATGGCGTTTAACATTCCGACAAACTGATTGCGGATATCCGCGTTTCCAATAATTGCTGTTCCGATTCTCTGCAGGTTTGCATCACTTCCATCTGCAATCGGTACAGAAGTTGCATATCCGCCGCCTAACGTATTTCTGATAGCGTTCAGAATATCCGTAGACGTGGCGGACAATACTGTTGTGTCCCTTGACGGGATCATTGCCATTACAGATCACTCCTTTTTCCAAATAGATTTTGAATTGTGATTGTTTCTTCTTTGCTTGGTTCCTCTTCTTGAGGATCTACTTCTTTTTCTTCTTTTTCAAAGGACGTTCTACCCTTAAAAAGAAGATCCCTTCTTGCTTTTCTCTCGTCAGAAAGCTGTGTTGACAGCGACTCATATTCACTAATTCCCGCGTCAAAGCTTTCTCGCAAGGCTTGCAATTGAGCCAGTTCCTCATCATTCAAGCCTTCTCTTACAAAAGGCTCAAACTTGCTAAATAAATCCTTATCCATTATGACACCTCATCTTATCCTATCAAAACGCCGTAAGTAATACATCCAGTTCATTTTCTTCCCCATAACAGGACCGGGGGCGATATCGGGATGATACACGAATCCATTCAATGTGGAATCAGCGCGCCAGATATACCCGTTAGAAGCATACAAACGTTCGGTATAAAAATACGTTCCGTTGTAAGCACTATTTGAAGTCACAATGCTGTTCACACTTCCATCCGCATTGTATTCAATTTCCTCCACAATAGCGACATGTCCGCCGCCTTCATAGTCCCATGAAACATTAGCGCCCAATCGTGGAATCATAGGATCATGCTCATAACCAGCTTCAATTCCCATCTGATACCAGTCCTTACCATCGTTATATCGGGTGAAATTGAATGGTTCAGAGGACCCCTGAAGCTCATACCATCTACCTAACGCGTAGCATGTGCAGTTAGGCATACCATAACCGCTTTGGTAATAGACATTGTCCGCATACCAATACGGGTTATTGAGGATCCCATCATCTGTGAGACGTGGTACAAAATCAGCCATTATACACCACTCCCTAAAAGACTATTCCACGTTTCCACGCCGCAAATCCCGTCCAGCTTCAGATTGTTAGCGATCTGGAATGCTTCTACTGCTGCTTGCGTGGAAGGACCGTATACGCCATCAATTCCATCCGGACCCAAGTCATAATCCAGCATATCCAGAATGAACTGAAGCATCAGAACCTGCTTACCCTTATCTCCACTGCTGATTTCTTTTGGTTCAAACATAACCTGAAGAATGGCATTCTTTTCATCACCAATACCGCCATTCAATGCATACGTGCTTTCTTTCTCCATCACTGCACCTCCATTCTTTCATATAGCTTCGTAAGGATATTTGTGTTGTTATCAAGGCTCTCCTTTAACAATGCGATTTCTTCTTTATGTGCATCTTTCTCGTCCATCAATGCTCGCCACATCAAAAGAAACGCAACAATAGGGAACCCGATTGTTGAAATTGACTGCATAATAGCATCCATTACTTCCATCAGCATCCCTCCTTCATGTTAATTTTACCATATTGACAATAAAAAAGCAAGCCCCACTGAATCAAAAGGGGCTTGCCATAAGGAAAAAATGTTCATTTACAGGGCAACTATATTATAGCATGATTTATGATAGATATCAATACCTTTTATTATATTTTTTCGCTGGCTTCTTTTCATCTTCTTCTGAAGATGGAACTTTCGCGTTATGAATGAAGTCAAATTGCTCCGCGACAACGTTTGTGAATGTCCTTCGGTTCCCATTTTCGTCCTCATAATTGGAAACGTCAATTCTACCCTCGATTAAAACGCGGTCTCCCTTATGGGTGTAATGACCGAACACGTCTGCTCTCTGTCCAAACATGATACACGGCACGAAAATCGCGCTCTTCTCGCCCTCCCGCGCGTTATAATGGTCTACCGCAACCGTGAATCGACAAATCACAGTGTCGTTAGCGCCCGTTCTGTTGTCCGGGTCCGCCGTTAATCTTCCTTGTAAAATCACTTTGTTCATACTACATCCTCCTAAATATTATTACCTTTGAAAGGTATCTTCATTATATCATACAACTTGCTAGTTGTAAATAGGTTTTAAATAAGTTGCAACTTTCTGATAATTTAAGACTCCACGTTCGTTTTAGGCGGAAGAATCCTATTCTGTCTTGCATCTAATACATCCATCCCATAGAAATAGGCGATTGTGTTATCTGTGTAGAACGTTGGTTGTTTTAAGCTTACAGCATCTTTATATGCCGTTAGAATGAAATCTTTAGATACTGCATTTCTGCTGATAATGTTTTCAAATTCGGGATTGATATAATATATGTATTTTGAAGATAATGAACCGGTTCCGTCATGGGTTACCACATTGAACGTCTTTTTCCCATCCGTAAAAGAATGGACAAAATACATCTTGCCAGCCAGTGATACCCTAAAAAGAATAACATGCTTCAAATACTTATTCTTTAATAATAATTTGTATTGACTAAAGTCTATTAGAAATTCATCGTCCGCAAACTCGCCAGTAGTTGCGATTTCATTATGAGTTACCCGTAAGACCCTTGGAATTTCCTGCTCTGCTTCATAGCTCATTTCTGCATATTCGACACAAACCCTTGCTCCATCCGTGAAACCCGGTACCTGCAAATACCGAATATCCCCCGGTCGAATGTGCATCTTATCCACGTCAATCCCAAAATAATCAAAATATATATTATGCTTCTTTATGACATTTCCAATGAACCATACCCTGATAGACCGATGCCGGCATATAGTAGACACGAGAGATAGAAGCAAGTTAATTTCATTCGGGAGATAATCTAGGTCGGATGCTGGCACAAATTCTTCAAACACTAAATTATCAAGCTTTGGAAAATTTGATGATTTATATTTGTGCTGATTGAATAGCGAGAAAGCAAAACCTACTGTTTCATTTCCAATAAACCAGTTTCCATGTTCATAGATAATTTCATTTCCGGTGATATCCTGAATGTAGTCTTTTACCCCACCCGGAAACCAATCATTCAATAAGGAAGCTTTCATATCGGATTCATATCGGCATACGCGCCCAAACTGGATTCCCTTGGTATACCAGTCATAAAATAATGCATCCTTACACACGCTATAAGACTTCCCGTTGGAACGTCCTCCAAAAATAAAATTGTATTCACATCCGCTGTCATAGACTCTTTTGCAATTATAATACTTCATACCACATCTTCCTCCTTGCATTTTACTTCAAAATGATCTCGATACTCGAACCCATATCCTGATTCTGTTTTATAAATCCATATCGGATAACAGGAACGCGGATCCACCCAACTATCCTTTTGAAACTTTAATAATTGATACAGAAACATTGAATTCAACTTGCTGTTGGTCGCTAAAATCGTATAATCAGCCCCTACCAATTGGACCCCGCTATATTCATGGACCCAGCCTAATGTACCATTTTTGTCACATACCTGCTTATCAAATCTTGCGTTGCCATAGATAGAAGCTAACTTACTTGTTACGTTTCTATCTATAATGACGTTCGGTCTGAAATACATCTTACACAATCGTTCAAAATTATCATCACAATATGTATGATAGAAATAAGTATACATCTTACTCCCCGAACGTTTATTCACACCGGATATTGTACACTTTACGGAATCACCCTCTAATACAATATATTTCTTTGCACCCCATGTACAGAACCAATCATAGGATGGTTCCTCATCCATGGCCCCAATATTATACCATTCATCTAATCCTTTCACAAACCTTCTGAATAATTCATAGCATTGTTTCATAACCTTTCTTACACCATCTTCATCACCATGTACTTTTATACTGTCCGTATCCCAATAAATAACATATGCGTTTGTATGCACAAAAAGACAGTAGGTGTATATCGCCAGAGAAAGACGAGAGAACGCCGTGATATGAAGTCCTACAATAAAGTTGCGCATGATTCCCTTCTTTTTAATTTCATTGAAATCCGCCTCTTCAGAACTGTACATCATGCCCAGCCTGTCATCCCAATCCATATGAATATCATCTTTTAATATCTTTTCTACGTTAATACCATATTGGCCGTTTAAGTGTCCTTTGGATTGCATGTATAATTCATGGATCTGTTCGGAAAACTCATCATAATTTGATTCTTGTAAACTCATCAGCACTTCGATGTTTTCCTCACTCATAATAGGCTTCCCATCCTTATAAAACTCTTTCCTGTCAATGGGCTTCCCTTCTTCTGTCTTCGCATGAATCGGTTTTAAGTTCGCCTTTAGGTTTAAGTATGCGTAATTTGTATTGCGAAGGTATTCATGAACCTTTCGTATTTGACTCGCCACGAACAAACGTTTGCAATCCTCAATTTCAAAATCGTAAAATAGCGAATAAGCAAGCAGATCCACTGCTGTTGCCTTTAATTCCAGACGCTTTGCAGAAAATACACGTCCATTGATCACCAACGTTTGAGAATGAATCCGTTCCCCCCATCCCATCTTTATGATGTCTGTTTTAGATTCTGATATCAAGGCCATCTGATTAGACTTCTTATTTTTCCCGTCTTTCCCGTGAAACTTCTTAATCTTCACATCTTTCAATACAACATCCGCCATGAAATAGTACTGGACCGGCCTTCGCCAGTTCCTGAAAAGACCGTTCTCAATCTTTCCATACTTCATATTATAGGTTATATTTCTTTCGTGCAAGTCTCTTACGGTCTCTTTTAATTCTGAATTATATTCCACAAAATGGTAAGGAAACTCCCGTTGTACTGTAGACGCTGGATAAGAGGATCCAAAATCAAAAGACATGCACCCTTTTACCGGGACGCCTACAAAAGAGGGATTAGCTGCTACGAAAGCACCGCAAAAAAGATCCTCCAGCCATTCCACTGTTTCTTTAGAATCAGGAAGTTCTCTTCTACATTCCGCTAAATATAGCTTGCTCAATGAAGATTCTTTTCTCTGCTTTCCGCTTTTTAAAAATACCTTTTTATTAATTGTTTCTTCTTTTAAGTTATTCTTTCTTGTGAATGACGTATATGTATACACACTTAAAGCATCCTCTAAAGAACAGATCCAGTCATATTTCTTATACTCTGAAACAATCGCTAAAAGCGTTAAAAAGCAATCTCTTCTATTATATTCATATTCCACTTCAGGCAATTCCGAAAACCAAAAGTATTTCTCTGAATAGTCAATGTCAAGCTTCTTATAGCCAAGCCTTTCCCCTAACGCTCTCAAGGACGCATTCAATAGCCTAGCAGAGTCTCTAAACTCAATATTTCCGCAAGCTATCTTCAAAGGCTTATTCGGTTCTGTATATAATGAATTGTCATCATCATATGTAGTATGACAAAAGACAGAATTTTTATAGAAGAATGTCCATTCATAAGCCAGGTTATGAATAAAAATGACTGTTTTATAACCACTATTATTTATATCTATCAGCATTTCATCAAGTTCATTATATGTTCTATAAAACCCATGAAACCGCGCTTTCTCTTCAATGTTTGAATAGTTGATATTTTTGAAATTATCTGATAAATTAATAGAAGCCATGCTTCCTAAATAAAGCACGGCCCCTTCTTCTATATCCGTTGTCTCTATGTCTGTTACATAGATATTCGGATTATATTCCAGCTTCCCCATTTATTTCATCTCCTATTGAAAGAATGGCGCGGATAATAGATCATCAATCAACTTAATCAAGGCTTCACCCGATTCCTTATCCGCTTCAGGAATCTTCCCTTCCCGAATAAAATCTCGAACTTGTCCGGACAATTCTCTAAAATAATCCTCTACTACTTGATCTGAAGGGCGATTATACTTGGCTCTTCTTAAGGCGTCCATTGCAGAAAATAAATCATCCACCACATTGAAACCAAACCTTTCCGCTAGCTCTCTAATCTGATTGAATGTTTTCATATCAATCTTATCTGTGAAAACTCCAGAAGCAAATATATTGTAAGCTCTTGAAACTGCTTCTCTTCGCATTCCCTTAATACCGACAGGCTTCACACGCTCTTGTAACGCGTCTTGTAAATCCAGAACCATCTGTTTTCCAGAACGTCTGTTCGCTTTTAACATTTCCTCGGTCTGGCGAATATCCCGGATCCTTCCCTTAATCTCCTTTGTTTCTCGTTCAGAAAGAGATTCTTTCTCTAATACCTTTTGAAGTCTTCTTCTCGCGGCTCCCATACTTTCAAGCTGCTTATTTCTTAAGGCATTCAAACCTTTCTTAACAATTGGATCTCTTAAATCTAATTCAAATAATTTTGACAGGTTCTTTCTTAAATCCACACTCCACGAGTTTTTACCCGTCTTCTTAATCGGTATATCGTATTCCTTCAAGCGGTATACGTCCTCATTCCAACGTTGTCTTCTGTCAATTCTCTTCGCCATGAGTACACCCCCCATAATAGAAAAGATGGCCGCCAGGTGAACCACTCCCGGTCGCATGCAATACCCCATGTATGGGGTGGTTCCAGCATGCGGTTTATCGACCATCCTTATTTTCAAATTATATCATAAAATGCGATTAAAATACAAGGGAACAAATGTTCTTTTGTTGGTTCAAAAAATATTTTTATAAGTTGAAAAGATTTTCAAGGCCAGTTTTGACCCTGATTTCAGAGTTTTCAGACAATTCACACAATTCAGACGCACTTTGAGGTATAATATGCTTAGTTATATGTATATTATGATTCTTCAACCTCTGAAGCGAGTGAAACCAGATCTACAGAGGATATCAGACCCGTATCATATAAACCAAACACATATCCCATGTAAAAAACTCTACTATAATCTACCTTCTTGCCATTCTTTACGTCATCTATTATTTTTTCTAAATCATTAATATTATACTCGGCAATATTTAATTTCTTTAAGGTATTAATATTTTCCTCAATCATTACTTTTAACCTCCATTTCTATCAATATATACCATTGAAATATCAACGTCAATAAATAACTCATGTTGATGAGCCACAATGTCTTTTACATTAGAATCTAATATATCATCCGATAGATCCTCTAAAGGATCCTCTCTGCTTAAACTGTCTTCAGTAATATCAATATAAAAGAAGTAATGCTCTTCGCATTGCGCATCAATTCTAATCCGTACAGGTGATGACAAATTAATACTTAAAATATCTCTCAATGTCATTCTTATCGTCCTTTCTCGCGTGATAGATGCAGTAGATTAATTGCCATAGTTTACCAATACCATATATAATGGTCGTTAAAATTCCTATGACGCTCACAATAAACAGAAAACATAATGAAACTTCATATATAGCACTCAGCATATTATTCTCCTTTTTTCTTTATATCAATTCTAACAATATCCTTTACTTTATAAATATTATATTCACGTTCTCCATCATGAACGACTACCTTCTTTGCCTTACCGGCCTCAACGTCCTGCACAAACGGTTCACATATATCAATCATCAGTTTTCACTCCATTCCTTTTTAATATTGCCTTTTCCAGATTCTTGTAAGAAATCTGATTTAGTTCGCTTTTTAGTGGTAGCTGCTTCTTCGCGTCATAAACCTCTTCAGTGTACATTATCATTCCACAATGCCGGCATTTCAAACACCGGATTATATCGCCATTCTCGCGATGAACCACCTTCACAACGTTTGCTTTCTCATGACAATTCGGACATTTCATTTTCAATTTCCTCCATTTCAGAATCCATAACTTTCATGTATGTTCTAATAGCAATTTTAAGGTACATTGTTCGATAACCCTTATCTAGTGAATCTAAAAATTCCACGATATCCCTATCTTTCTCATCGTTTAACGATAGGGAGAAAACTTTTCTCATAAATACCCATCCTTTCTTTTGAAAATGCTAAAATGAATAATATTAAATTGTATGATTTCTACCTGTCTAAAATGACTGAAAAAATAATATTCAAAATTGAAAAAATTTTTCAAGGCCGATTTTGACCACGATTTTGAAGTTTTTAGAATTGTCACACAATTCAGACACCCTTTGAGGTATGTTATACTTAATTTTATGTATAATCTTCATGTGCATAAAAACCTACAATAAATTTCTTCTTAATAAACATACTATTTCCGTTGACAGGTGATATATAAATATAATCTTTTTCATCGTTATAAGTTTTTATAACAATATTCATTACATCTCCTACGGACAAATCAGAAAACATTCCTTTCTTATAAAAGCGCATTATGAAATTCCCATATTTTGTGGTAAACACAACTTCAATAAACTCCATCAGTCTCACCTCCTTTATGATGTCTATATGATATCACAAATATATTAGAATGTAAATAGGTATAGAAAAAGAAGTAATATTCTAAAAACTCTCTATTGCGTTAGTGTGGTAAAGTATCTGCATAAAAGAAAAAGGACTCTTAAAGAGTCCATTTCTTTATTCTTCCTCATAATCCGCAACTAAATCTTGAATTTCTTCATATACTCCTTGTGTGATAATATCCATAATTATATTCTCCTTTAATTATCTTCAGATTGTAAAATTTCATATACAGCATACGCTGTATTTTCCAGTTCGTAAAATTCGATCTTGCTAATTACATTCGCCCTACATAATGCATATAAGTAAGTAGAATATTCAATATAGCATTCCATTACTAAATCAACGTGAGCATTATAGTAATGCCCTTCCCGTATTAAATCGTATGTTACAAAATATTCATTAAACAGACGATTTGTGTATTTACGTAAATCATATTTCAATAATTCTGTAATGTCCATATTATTGATATAATCAAGTGTTTCTTTGCGTGTCATGGTTAATCCTCCTCAATTTGAATTGTTCTATTCTTATAAATAGTCGCTCCGTACTTCATGCGAATTTCTTCCATTTTCAGCTTACTTCCGCCTCTCACGTGGCGAGGGTTCGGTGTCCAGTACCAACGCTTTTTTCCGCCAGAAAAACGAAAACCCATTGATTTTAGTTTTTCCTTATTTTGATAAGTATTCTCAGTGAAAAGCCATATCCATGAACCTACTAGCTCGCATGAAATGTTCATGGAAAGAATATCATTGATAATGGAATCAATCGTAAAATCCTCTTTTTCCATTTTTACGTTATTCTTACTTTTATACATTTCATAGGCTTCTTGCAAGTCTTGCATATCCTTTGTACTCCCGCCAGCGTCCGGATGGGCTGTTTTCGCCAGGCGGATATATACCCGCCTGGCGTCTTCTAATGATGAGCAATCATGAAAGTAAGAATAATATTTATTCATCTAATTCATACTCCTTCCACTGCTTCCATAAATCCGCCGCAAGCTTTTTGATGTTATCTTCGGTCTCTGGATCATCCAGAGCAGCCATGTATTCAGCTTCCCAGAAATCGTCTTCATTATCTCTTACCCTTGCGAAGAACCTATCGGACGTTTCCACCTCTTCCAGATCCATGCTATATTGCATGCTCACAGCATCTGCATATGTTATTTCAAACAAACTTTCGGCTTCTAAAATGGATTTTCTTTCCGTCTCTTCCTCGGCTTCATCGCCAGCTATCCAGCGGACATAAGAAACATATCTTTCATGCGTTCCTTCTATTGACACAAACATGTACATATTACCTTTGCATGAAAACAAAAAATCCCATGAATTATCGATAACTTTCCTTACATAATTTTCCATGTCCTCATAGTTTCTAATATTTTCCATCTTCTGTCCTTTCTATGCTTTTAGCTATCATCCAGCTTATTTGATATCGGATGCTGTCCGATTTCTTTATCTTGATTATAGCAGATCTTTGTTTTTCTGTCAATAGGTTTTTGAAGAAAAATAAAAGAAGTAATAATCTGACAATTTTATTCACTGCTATATTTATGTACTTCTGTATACGCTTTAATATGTAGGACCTTCAGTATTCTAAAATTGTTATACTTATATTATTTTTATAATAAAATGCATCCTTATTTTCAAAATGATGAATCCATATTTTTAGTTTGCATTATGA
>ERZ826242.1997-NODE-1997-length-19322-cov-6.236830_pt1 | contig 19322 bp, 19 predicted proteins | sample MGYA00519871_ERZ826242 | MGnify/ENA primary metagenome ERZ826242 (study PRJEB31778, sample SAMEA3449226) | human gut metagenome | biome: human gut; feature: human-associated habitat; material: faeces | place: United Kingdom | collected 2010/2012 ...
GCACCTCCAAATTTTGTGGTGAGTTGCGGCCTGCGGTGCAGACCTCCCACGGGCGCACGACCTCCGCGCGCCCTATAAAAACCGTACCCCGGGCACAGGCCCGTTCGCGGTCTTTACCGGAAACTAGGGTGTCCTGAGAAAAACTCAGAACAGCTTGACCTGATGCAGCTCCAGCTCTGCCGGAAGCTCGCGGCCAAACATGGTGATCCTTACGCGCACCTTGCGCGCAGGAATGTCGATCTCGTCGACGGTGCCGACGGAGCCTTCCATCGGACCGGCGGTGATCTCAACCGTATCACCGACCTTGTACTCGACCTCAAGGTCAACGGTGGTTTCGACGCCCATCTTGGCAACCTCCGCCTCGGTCAGGGGCTCGGGCTTGGACTCCGGGCCGACAAAGCCGGTACAGCCGCGCGTGTTGCGCACGATGTACCAGGTGTTGTCGTTCATGACCATTTTGATAAAGACGTAGCCGGGGTAGAGCTTCGACTGAACCTCTTTCTCGCCGGTCTTGTTGCCGCGCTTGTCAAAAACTTCTTCAATGCGGGTCTCGGTGGGAACCTTGACGTCGCAGATCAGATCCTGCAGGTGGCGGTTCTCCACCATCGTCATCAGATCGGTTGCGACCTTGTTCTCATAGCCGGAATAGGTATGTGCTACATACCAATTTGCTTGCTCAGCCATTGTCTTTGCCTCCGCTCAACGCGCTCAGGCGCCGATCAACAGGTGGATGGCGCCGCCAAAGAGGAGGTCCAGCAGGATCAGCACGACAGCCGCGACCAGCACGACCACGATAACGGTGATCGTATTGGTTTTGACGTCGTTCTTGCTGGGCCACACGACCTTTTTCAGCTCGCTCTTTGTATCTTTGAAATACTTGCCGATCCCTTTGAAAAAGTTCTTGACCTTGTCGAAGAAGGAGACCTTCTTCTTGCTGTCGTTCTTTTTGGGCTTGTCGCTTTGAGTCTGGGCTGCAGCGGTGGCTGCTTTATTGTCTGCCATCTCTAAGCTCCTATCCTCACTTGGTTTCGCGGTGAAGGGTATGCTTCTTGCAGAAACGGCAATACTTCTTCATCTCAAGACGATCAGGAGAATTCTTCTTGTTCTTCTCCTTGTTGTAGTTGCGCTGCTTGCACTCGGTGCAAGCCAGGGTGATCTTGACAGTCATTGTTCGGCACCTCCATTATCGGTTAATAAGCCTCCCTCGCGCTTGCAGGCGCCCTTGAAAAAGGGCATAAAAAATAAACCCGCAAAAGAGGTGCTATCATAATAACACGACTGCGGGTCTACGTCAAGCGGTTTTGCAAAAATTCTTGTAAAATTTTGACGGCCTTGCGCCGAACGCAGAAGCGGAAGCTCCGCGGGCGGGCATAGCCGCGTTCCCCGTCACAGCAGGAGGGCGCAAACGGCTGCCATCCCCTCCTCCGTCAGCTGCACGCCGCCCCGGGCAGCGGCCACGGCGGCGGTGGTGTAGTCAATCGTCAGGGCGGTGCGGGCACTTAAATAGGCCAGTGTCTCGCCCAGGGCGTTCAGGTCTGCGGCCAGCAGGTCGGTCAGCAGCCGGGCACTGCGGCTGCGCAGACCGTCGGGCAGACCGGCCAGCAGCGCCGGGTCCTGCCGCAGGAACGCCGCCCAGACGGCGGCGCGGGCCATGCAGCCCTCCCCTGCCCCGGGCAGCGCCGCCTGCAATTGGGCGATCAGCTCCGACGCCTGCGCGGCGGTACACACGGCGATGGGGTCCTCGCCGTAGCCCAGGCGCGTGCGCGCGGCGGCATCCAGCAGCGATGCCGTGTCGATGCGTGCCGAGGCTGTGCGGCCCGCGCAGTCCGCCCAGGTGGCGGGCGTGGCCGCGATATAGTGCAGCGCCGGGGCGGCGGTCTCCCCCGTAGCCACCGTGCCGACGAGCAGCTGTGCGGCCCGCCCGGCCCCGGCAGACAGCGCACACTCCGCCAGCGTTGTTGTGCCCGAGGGTGCGCTGACGCGCAGCGAACCCGGCAGTGCGCAGAGTGTGACCGTCTGCTGCGGGCCGTCCGCACGGGCCAGCACAAAGGCGGGCTCCTCCTGCTGGACGACGAGCAGCAGCGTATACACGCCCTGCGCACCCGGCTCGATGTGCAGCGTACTGTCCGCCGCCGACGCCTGGCGCAGGAGCTGCTGCTTCTGGTATTGGTCGGTGAAGAACGCGACGGTCAGCACCATCGGCAGCAGCAGAAGCAGCGTCAGCCCGAGGCTGTACCAGAAAATTCCGCGGTTGGAACGCATAACCCACACTCCCCCAGCAAAGACTATGCCTACAGTGTAGGCCGCAAGGGCCGCGCTTATACACTATTATAAAGGAGTGTCTGGTATGTTTGATGAATTTGGACCCCGCGGTGCCGAGGATGAGCGCGAAGGCTTCTGGACCGATTTGAGCGAGGTGCCCGACGAGCAGTACCGCGACGAGGATGAGCCGAAGCAGACGCAGGAGGTCATTGTCCCACCCGCGCAGGAGCCGTATGGCCCGGGGATCGTGCCGCCGGAGGAGAAAAAGGCTTCCCCCGCGGGGGAAGCTGTCGCCGCAGGCGACTGATGAGGGGCGAGCTTGCGGAGGCAGCCCGTACACGGGGAAACGTCGCAAGCTCGCCCCTCATCCGGCCTCGGGCGGGGCCTCGGCCACCTTCCCCCACGGGGGAAGGCACGTACATTTATACCTTTTGATACACCAAAAACCGGAACCCGATCTCTGTCGTCAGGCGTTCACATTCCGCAAGCCGGGCTGCGCCGTCGGCGGGGGTGTTCCAGTAATAGGGCGTCATGGCGAACAAATCCTGCACACTCTGCCCTTCCAGCGTGATGACAGCGGTGGACTCAACGGCCTTCACAAACGCAAAGCCGTCGTATTCGGTCTGTCGGACCTCGTTTTCATACGGGCAGTCGTACAAAATCTCTTTCAGGTCGAACAGATGCCGCGCGGTGGGCACGGCGTAAACAAGATGCCCGCCCGGGCGCAGCATACGGGCAAACTCGGCCTCGGCCATGGGCGAAAAGATGTTCAAAAGCAGGTCGGCCCAGCCGTCGCGCACCGGCGCACAGAAGCTGCCGCCGACACAGAACGCCGCGTCGGGCACGAGCTTCGACGCCAGCCGCACGGCCTCCTTGGACAGGTCGAACGCCGCAATCTGAGGGCAGCCCAGCGCGTCATACAAATACTTATCGTAGCTGCCCTCGCCGCAGCCGGCGTCCACAATATGGTCGTGGGGCAGTGCGGCGCAAAGCGCGGCCAGCGTCGCCATCAGCGGGGCGTAGTGCCCTGCCGACAGGAACGCGCGGCGGGCGCGGACCATGGCCTTGCCGTCGCCGGGGTCGGCGGCGTGCTTCTTCTGCATCGGCAGCAAGTAGGCGTAGCCCTCTTTGGCAAGGTCAAAGCTGTGGGCTTTGGCACAGCGCAGGCTGCGCCCGGCCAGCAGCAGCGGCCCGCCGCATACGGGGCAGCGCAGGGCTGCCGCGGTGGCGGGGGTCATTCGGCAGCCTCGGCGAGCGTGGCCGTCTCGGGGGTGTCTGCTGCGTCCGATGCCTCGGGCGGCAGCGGCACAGTCATACCGCCGTGGGCGGCGAGATAGTCCTCGAAATTTGCGAACTTCTGCTTCGGCGGGCGGCGGGAGATCAGATCGAGACCCGGCTGCTCCGGCGCGGTGCTGCGCGGGGCGCGGGCATTGCGGGGCGGGCGCGGTGCCTTGGGCTGGTCGCGCAGCGGCTGGCTGGGCACCTGCGGGGCCGGGCGGGCATTGCGGCGCGGCGGCTGGGGCGCGGCAGGGCGTGCGCTCTGGGGCGCATTCTGGGGTGCAGCCGGGCGCTGGGCCGGGGCATTCTGGCGCGGTGCCTGCTGGCTCTGCGGTTGGGCGGGTCTGCCCTGCCCGCGGCGGGGGTGGCTGCCATTGGCGCGGGGCGCATTCTCGCTGCGCGGTGCCTTGGGGGCTGCGGGCGCAGCGGCCTGCGGGGCCGGCTTGCGCGGCTGTGCGGGGGCTTTCCCCTCACGCGCGGGCTGCTGCGCCTGCGGGGCGCTGCCATTGCCAGCAGGGCGACGGCGGCGGCGACGGTGCGGTGCACCGTTCGGGGTTTGTGCAGCTTTTTCCATAATTCACCTGAATCCTGTTATACGCCGATGACACGGCATTCATTGTAATATCGTTTTTCCTCGGCATGGCCCATGCTGAAGGTCTTGCGGGGCAGCACGCCGCCCAGCACAACGCCCTTGAACAGGTCAGCCTTCGCAAAGTCGGGCAGCAGAATGGCCGTGGCTGGTTTGGCCGGGTCGGAGGCCAGCGCCAGCGCTGTGCTTTCGCCGTGGATGTAGTCCACGGTCACGCCGGGATGGGCGGGCAGGAAGTCCGCCAGAAATGCCTCCACACTGCCGACGGTCAGCGGCGCGGGCGGGTTGGCCAGCGCGACGGCACTCTCGCCGTGGGCATCGGCCAGGCGCAGACGCTGGTCGGACATCGTCGTACTGCTCCCCTGCTGCTGGTCCCAGGCGTCGAGCGCGGCATACAGCTCCTTGGCACCGACGCCGAACACGACGCGGTGGATCGGCTCGATCTCAATGGCGGGGCTGTGGACGTTGCAGACCTCGGCCAGGCACCAGCGCGCCGGATGGGTCCTGCGCTGCTCCTCGCTCAGGGTGGGCTTCAGCTCCTCCCAGTAGGCCTTGGCGGTGGCCAGGCTGTGATTGCCGTCACCGACGGCCAGTACCATCGGCTGCTGCCCTTTGGCAGCGGGCCAGCGGCGGGCAAAGGCGGCAGGGTCGGCCAGCGCCGCCAGCGCGGCGTCGATTCCGGCGATCAGCGCGGGGTCCTCGACGGCCCAGCCGCGCAGATGCCCGCCGCCCAGCATCAGCTCACCGTCGTAGAGCGGCGGCAGCTGGTTCTTCATCAGCCCGATGGGCTCGATCAGCGTGCAGTCGGCGTCGTCGGCCAGCATCATGACATGGGGCGTTTCCAGCGTCGCCCCGCGGCGGACCTTGAGGCGCGGCGGGATGCGCTCCACGACGGTGCTCTCGCTCGGGCGGATAGCGGGCTTGGAGCCCTTCGCGTAGTCGTAGGCATCAAGATCGACAGCGCCGACAAGGCCCTGCCGGACCGTGCCGTCCATCTGGGTACGCTCAACATAAACGTAGCCATGTACTTTCCGGGTCAGAATGGACTTGCGGTACTCCTCCATCGTGCGGCGGATGCTCTCTAAGCGCTCGGCCTCCTGCGGGGTGCCTAAGTACGCCTCCGGCAGAACGATGTGCAGGGTGCTGGGCTTGCCGTCGGCCAGGTGCTCGGCGCGCTGCCAGTACTCCGGCTGGGAGGTAAACTGGTCAACGGCGATGCAGGCCCACGGGTCCAGCGGGACCCCGGCGGCGGGCAGTAAAATATCGGCTGCGGTAAAGCAGGCTTCGGACATAACAACGACCCCCTAACAGTTACAGAACAACGGTGTGGCCAACCAGAGCGTAGATCGCCAGCGAGAGCACGCCGATGTAGATCATCGAGCTGGGCAGACCCTGGAAAATCGAGGAGATGGCCTTGCTGCGCAGACGGCGGCGGCCCTCCCGAACGATAAAGACGGCAAAGACATAGCCCAGCCCGCTGCCCAGAGCGAACGCGACGCTTTGCAAAATCGTATAGTTCTGGTTCGCGCAGATGAGCATCGTGCCCAGCACGGCGGTGCTGCAGGTGGCAAGGCTGAGTTGGCTGCGGCAGCTGGCGCGCAGCTTGCGGGGCAGCACGCCCAGCAGCAGCCAGGCCACGGCCATGGCCGCGATGCCGCAGGTCAGGTAGACGATGGGACGCAGGGCCGAGATGGGCAGCCATGCGGGCAGATAATCACGCAGCCACGGGAAAAACAGGTCGTGCGCGGCCCAGCCGGCAGGTGCGGACAGCGTGATGACCAGCAGCAGCGGCAGGCAGAAATCCCAGACCTGCGCGCGGTGGTCGGGCACGAGCTTCATCAGGCGGGTGACGCCCAGCGCGCGGGCCAGGATGACATTCTCCGCAAAGACGGCCAGCACCATATAGCTGATAAACTGCACAACACCGTTTAAAATCGGCTGCAGCTCAGTGCTTACGGTCAGCATACAGGCGGCGCACCTCCTCATGTTTATAATCGGTGTACAGGTTGGCAGCGGCGCACCAGATGGCGGCCAGGATACCCACGATGACAAAGCCGCCCGCGGGCAGTGCAGCCAGCGGCAGCAGCGCATTGTGCAGGATGACGTTGCCAAAGACCGCGCCCGTGGCCAGCAGCTCACGCAGGCAGCCCACGATGAGCAGCACAACACACATGCCGAGTGCGTTGTTGAAGCCGTGGCGGAACGCATCCCTCACGGGTTCAAGGTCGGAGAACTCCATGCGCTTGACGATGGCAGGCTCCACGACCATGATCGGCAGGTAGATGCCCAGCAGCGTCAGGTCAGAGCCGAACAGTGCGTAGAGCAAAACATACGTAGGGATGTAGAGAAGCGCCGCAGAGTAGCAGTACACCACGGGGCGGAAGCGGTTCTTTGTCAGGTGGCAGATGGCCACGGCCAGCACACGGGTGAAGGTGACCAAAATCAGCGAGGCGATACAGAGCATGAGCGCCCGCTGGCCGTCCAGCGCAGCACCGATGACCGGGGCCATGCCGAGGCCGCGCACAAGCACGGGGTTGGACAGCCAGATATGGTCGGCGCGGATGCGCTCGTTCAGGGAAGCCTCCGCCGCGGCGTAGGAACGCGAGGCGCTGGCTTTTTTGGACTTCGGCACAGAGGTCGGCTCCGGGTGGGCGGTGTGCTCTGCCGGGGCGGGCGCAGCCGGTGCCGCCGGTGCCGCAGGGGCCGCCTTTTGTACCGGCGGCATGACCTGCGTGGGCTGCTGGGCAGGCTGTGCCGCGGGTGCAGGGGGCTGCACGGCATGGGCGGCAGGCTCGGCAGTTCTGCGCTTCGGGATCGAGATCGTGCGGGTCTCGTCAGCTGCTGCGGGCGTCTGGTCGCTGCGGGCAGCGGGAGTGGACTGGGGTACTGCGGACGGTGTGACCGCGGGGCTCCTGTCGTACTCCCGGTCCCGGTAGCTGCGGAACCGATCCTCCTCGGCCTGGGCTTCCGCCTGGCGGGCGGCCTCGCGCTCAGCCTGGCGGCGCTGGACCTCCTCCAGCATGGCGCGGCGCTCCGCGGCGGTGTACCGCGGGCGGCTCGTCGGGATGATGCCGCCGCTGCGGGCGGCATCACTGCGCCCGGGCGCGGGCTGCTGCGGTGCGCCGGGCTGCTTTTCCGGTGCAGGGGCCGCCGGGGCGGCGGGCGCCTTGCCGGTCTGCATGGCGGCAATGGCGGCCTCGATCTCGGCGCGAGAGGCACCCTTCTCCGCCATGGCGCGGGCGACCTCGAGCATCTCCCTGGTGATGTGCGGGATAATTAAGGTCTCGGAGCGCTCCTCGCCCCGGCGCTTATTCGGGTTTTGTTGAATTGGCAAGGCGCTGCTCCTCCTCTCTCATAAAGCGGATGCGTTCGGTGCGGTGGCTGATGAGGTCGAGCCATTCGGGGATGGAACTGACGATCAGCAGCGCACAGCAGGCCGCGCACTCATACGGGCTGAACACGCGGAACACATAGGTCATGATGCCCAGCGCCGCGCCGTAGATGATGCGGCTCATGCGGCGGTCCGGCATCGTGACCGGCTCACAGATCAGGAACAGGCCGGTGAACAGTGCCGTGCCGGACAGGACGACATATTTTTCCAGATAGAAGCGCTGGCGGATATATTCCCACGGCAGGCTGAAGGTCGGCAGCTCGTTCAGATTCGGGAAGAACCACGGCAGGCCGATGACAAAGATAAAGAACGGAATAACGACAGAAAGCTTGATGCGCCCGCGCACAAGCAGGAACAGCCCGCAGGCCATCACGACCAGCGCTGCGCTGGTGCCCATGGCGGCGGAGACGTTGCCGGTCAGCAGGTTCATCGTACTGGCACTGGGCAGACCGCCATCCCGCAGAGTGGCGTTCATGCCCTCGACGAGAGTGGTGTTCACGCTGCCGAACAACGGCAGCTGCGTGCCGGGAATGGGGTACGAAAAGACGTCCTGCGGCCACGAGATACCGGCCACGACGACGCCGACGGCGGCGGGATGGAACGGATAGTGGCCCTCGCCGCCGAACGCCTCCTTGACGAGCACGGCGACGATGACGGCGGAAATGACGATGGGATACGAGATGCTGGCAGGCATCAGCAGCACGATGAGCGCGGCAAAGCACTCACTGGACGGCTCATGGGACTGGTAGCCCGTGCCGTGCAGCGGGGCCAAGGCACAGTCGCACAGGTAGGCGGTCAGCAGTGCGGCCAGCAGCAAAAGCACCGGGCGCGCACCGTAGTAATACCACGACATGCCGATCAGCGGGACTGTGCACCACAGCAGGTCACTGTAGTAGCTGTAGTTCGCGCTGCGTTCAACTTTTTTACGATTGGGCATAGGGAAAAAGCTCCTTTACTTGCTGTGCAGGATGTTTACCACAGCGGCAGGATCCATGGCATGGAACAGCGAGCTTCCGGCCACGAGCCAGTCGACCCCGGCAGCGATGCACAGGGGGCCGGTCTCGGTGTTGATGCCGCCGTCCACCTCGATCAGGGTATCACAGCCGCGGCGGGTGCGCTCGGCACAGATGGCGGCAATGCGCGTGGGGGTGGTGGGGATGAACTTCTGCCCGCCGAAACCGGGCTCCACGCTCATGACCAGGATCAGATCGACAACGCCCAGATACGGGAAAACAGCTTCCACCGGTGTGCCGGGGCGGATGCTGATGCCGACCTGGCAGCCCGCAGCGCGGATAGCGGCGATGACCTCCTCTGCCGTGTCCGGCACAGCTTCGAGGTGGAAGGTGATGAGGCTGGCCCCTGCCCTGGCAAAGTCGGCGGCGTAGCGGGCCGGGTCACTGATCATCAGGTGGACGTCGTAGTAGACGTCTGGCATAGCGGCATGCAGGCATTTCAGCACCGGCGCGCCGTAGCTGATATTGGGTACAAAGTGCCCGTCCATCACGTCAAAGTGCATCAGGTCGACACCGGCCTCCAACAGGCGGGTGCAGTCATGCTTCAGGTTGGCAAAATCAGCCGACAGGATCGATGCGGCAATTTTCGTCATAATGTATATACTCCCTTGATAGTCCCTCTTTGTTGTACGTAGTATGTGCAGTGCGCACATATAAGACTATTATAGCCCATTGCGCCCTAAAAAGCAAGAAGCCCGCAGACCGGATGTCCCGGTTTGCGGGCTGGGGCAAAAGGGCTTCCCCTGAGGGGGAAGCTGTCACCGCAGGTGACTGATGAGGGGAGAGCTTACGGAGAAAGCCCGTAAACGGGCGGCTGCCGCAGGCTTGCCCCTCATCCGGCCTCGGGCGGGGCCTCGGCCACCTTCCCCCGAGGGGGAAGGCTTATTTCTTTTCACTGTGCCAATGATGCACGGTCTGCAGCTGGAACTCAAAGTCGCGGGCATCCTTGGCAAGCTGGCTCGAGAGGATGATGCCCGAGATAAACAGCAGCAGCGCCGCCACCAGCACAAAGCAGCAGACGATCAAAGTCGGGAAGCGCGGCACAAGGCCGGTCCGGAAATACTCGCCCAGCACCGGGATCATAAAGCCGATGCCGAACACGGCCAGGATCGCGGCCAGAATGCCGAAAAAGCTGAACGGGCGGTAGTTCTTGAACAGCCGCGCAATCGTGCCCAATACTTTAAAGCCGTCGGAGTAGGTGTTCAGCTTGCTCTCCGACCCTTCCGGACGGTCACGGTAGTCAATGACAACGTTCTCGACCTGCATATTGCGCTGCAGGGCGTGGATCGTCATCTCGGTCTCGATCTCAAACCCGCGGGACAGTACGGGATAGGTCTTGACGAACTGGTAGCTGAACGCGCGGTAGCCGGTCATAATATCCTTGATCTTGCCGCCAAACAAATGATTTGTGAAGAACCGCACCAGATCGTTGCCGAAGTTGTGGAACGGGCGCTTGTTCTGGGTGTAGTAGGTGCTGGACAGACGGTCACCGACGACCATGTCGGCCTGGCGCCCGGTCACGGCAGCGACCATCTCGGGCGCGGCCTCCGCAGGGTAGGTGTCGTCGCCGTCCACAAGAATGTACGCCTCTGCGTCGATCTCGCGGAACATGCGGCGCATGACATTGCCCTTGCCCTGCTGGTACTCATGACGGACAACGGCTCCGGCTCCGGCGGCCAGCTCGGCAGTGCCGTCGGTGGAATTGTTGTCGTAGACGTAGACGGTGGCGTCGGGCAGGACGCGGCGGAAATCCGAGACGACCTTCTCGACAGTCTTGGACTCGTTGTAGCAAGGGATCAGAACGGCGATTTTATCCATAATAACAGGACCTCCGGGCGGATTTTACATCCAGAATTGAACAAGGCGGCTGACGGTGTAGTAAAGGGAAGGATTCATGCCCTGCAGATACGGCTCCATGGCGAAGAGCGTGCAGAAGCGGTAGACGGCGGTATATGCCACAGCGGCGGCCATGACGGTGCGCAGTGCGGGCAGCGCCGCAGCGGCAGTGCCGCCCTCCCCCAGCGCTGCGCGGCGGGAGAGCGCACCCTCGGCGCAGAACCAGCACAGCGCCGCGCCAAGCAGCAACACGGGACTGTAATCCATCAAATAGCGGTAGAGCACCCCGGCCATCTCGCAGTCAACAACGGTCATGACGACCATGGCGGCCAGGCTGCCGTAGACCACACAGGCGGTGACACGGCGGCGGTGCAGACAGTGGCGGAACGCGGGAAGCAGCGGCAGCGCCAGCACCCACAGGTACGGCGTGGCGGCCAGAATGCCGCCCGTGAACTTCTCGCTGATCGTGCGGATGACGGCGTTCGTCTGGACGTCGGTCTCCCGCAGGAACGGGAAAACACCCTGCCAGCTGGGCAGCTCGAACAGACTCGTGAACACAGCCGGGCCGATGCGCACGGCGTTGAAGCCGCGCTGGGTCATATCGTTGCCGGTCAGGTTGTAGTTGGCGCCAAAGTCAAAGGGCGAGCCGAACCGCGCAGCGTTGTACCACATGAGCCCGGCAGCGACCAGCACCACCGGCAGCAGGAACGCGGCGGCCTCCCCTGCCCCGGCGCGGCTGCGCAGCCGCTTCTGCCCGATGTACCGCGGCCAGAAGATGGGCACGGCCAAAAACGCAAACAGCTCCATCTGGGGGCGGCACCCGGCGACGAGCGCCACGCAGAGGCTGCCGAAGACGAGCTTGACGACCAGCGCACCGCGCTTTTCCACCGGCGTGCTGGCGGCGGAGAGCCAGAGCCAAAGCCCCAGCATCAGCAGCGCCGCACCGCAGAGGATGGCATATTCATAAATGTAGGGGCGCAGCAACAAATAGTAGAACTGACTGCCCAGCGCTACGGCGGCCACGGCCAGCAGGTACGCTGCGGCGGACGCCTGCGGGAACCACCGGCGCACGGCCTGCCCGACGACGCCGAAGCAGGCGGCGAGGAAGATCAGCCCCAGCAGGACCATGCAGGGCGCATAGGCCAGGTTCTGGATGCCGGTCAGTGCCTCAAACGGCAGCTGGAACAAAAGACACGGTACAATGCCAAAATAGACGTAGTAGCGCCCATTGTAAAAGGCGTGGTCCCAGTGGATGTCGTTGATTTGCGCGGCGTCGCGCGCCCCGGCATCGTAGGGGTTGTCCAGCGCCAGCAGCTCGGCGGGCGGGTCGGCCTCCAGGTCAAGGCGCCCGTTCAGCAGGCTGTGCGCCAGTGCGCCGTACTGCTGGTAGACGAAGCTGACCGTGCTCTCCCCGTCCCAGAACGCGGTGTTGTAATCTTTTGTGGCAAGGCCGGTGTTGCTCGGCTCCCAGAACGGGATGACCACGACGAAGGCAGCCAGCACAAGCCCCAGCACGGCGGCTGCGGCGCGGTCACAGACGTTGCCCGCCAGCCAGCGGCGGTGCCACAGCCCGCTGGCCGGGCGCAGGCCGTAGACGGCCAGCAGCGCCAGAAATACCGCGCAGAAGCGCAAAATCGAGAAATCCAGCGCGCGCGGCGCGTTGGCCGTGATGCCGCGGAAGGTCAGCGCCACCGGGAACTGCGCGTAGGTGGAGCTGTACCCGGCAGCGGTCAGCGTCAGCATCCCGACGGAGCCGGTCAGGTCCAGGCTGATGACCTGGGTGCGCGGGGCCTGCAGCCCCACCTGCCAGCTGCCAAAGCGGGTCAGCTCGGTGTTGGCGGCGTCGGTGCCCTCAATGGTGAAGATCACGGCGCTGTCGGCGTGGAGCGGCTCGGTGTCGTCGCTGACCAGACCGTCAAACCGCAGGTTGTAGATGGGCTGGTCAATGTCGAGGAACCGCAGATAGGTGCGGCCCTCGTCGAGCGAGATCGTGCCGACGCCGCGCCCGACGTTGATGTTGTCGTCAAGGTAATCGACGAGCTGAAACGGCGTGTAGCTGTGGGTGTTGAAGTAGGCCACATTGCCGACGAACACCTCCAGCCCCAGCGCCGTGACGGCCAGCAGCGGGACGACGGCCTTTAACCCTTTGCGCCCCAGGCTGCGCAGCCCGGCGGTGACAAGCCCCGCCCAGCCGGTCATGGCGGTGAGGGCGACGAGCCGGAACGCATGGAAGCCGACGGTCAGCCCGGGGCGGTGGTAGGCGCACAGAGCGAACACCCAGACGGCCAGCCAGAGCCCGGCAGCCCAGGCAGCGTCGCGGCGGGAAACCCTGCGGCGGGATACTACCGCAGGAACCGCACCGAAGATGCCGGAGACGAGCACGGTGAGGAGCAGGGTGATTATAATAAACATAAGAATAATGCTCCTCCTTTTGTGGGATAGGTGATGTGGCAGCGGGAAATGGCCAGAGCCCTTCCGGTCATCGCTGGCGCTCGACCACCTCCCCTGAAAAGGGAGGCTTTTTTCGGGTGTACGCCCGTGAAAGGCGCCCCACAGGGTAGGGAGCTGGCCGAGCTTGCGAGGCCTGAGGGGCCTTACCCTGCGGGAGCTGCCGCTTCACTGCTTTGCATACTTCTCCATCTCGTGCAGCCAGAAATTGGCGGTGCGGTTCCAGCTGTACTTTTCCAGCACTGCATCAAGGGTGGCAACAGGCTATATGGCTAGTGCAGCGGTTCCATCGGTGAAGTTGTTACAGAGTCTATATTTTTTGTTTGGGTTCGATATGAGCTGAATTACAAAGCTGAACCAGAAAACAGCTAAGTGCGAAAAATGTAATAGAGAGTTCACGATGTGTGAAACCGAAGTGAATATAGGAGTGATTCTGTGTAAAATAGTACCACACAAAAGGCATACAAGCAACTAAACATAAAGGGGAGAAAGCTAAAATATTATGCAAAGTCAAACAATGGCGGTGTAAAGCCAATACGATAGTAACTAAGAAAAGAAGAAGCCAAAGAAATTTCCACGTACGTAAATCGTATGCCTGAAGATTGTTTTTTAGGGTAGCCATATAGGTTATGGTTTGCCCCAGTGTTTCATGAGAAGAACGGAGAATAATGCTGTTATATGCTTCAGAAAAGAGGTTTTCCTGCAAGATGACAGAACCAAGCAACCATTTTTCTGCCCAGAAACCAATATAACCAATGCCCCACGATAAAGAGCAAGTTGTAATTTGGAAAAAACGATGAGAAGGAGAACTTGTCTCTAACTGTAAATACAGAATGAGGGGGATTCCTAAGGTAACAAGCGGATATGTCAGAAAATCAAAATAACTTGTTGCCATGCCAAGTGATAAGAAAAACAACCAATTAAATTTATTTATTATATTTGTATGGCGTAGAAGAACAACACAGCCAATAGCCATAATGAGAAAACACGGAGTATATTGAAGGCAGATGCCTGTAGCTATCGGGGTTAAAGAGCAGAACATTAGTGCCAGAGGAAAAAGAAGGTGAGTTAATGAATGACAGGATAACAGGTGAGCAATCCATAACATTAAGAAAAGCTGAACAAGCGTATTCAAGCGTAAGATATCTTTGTAATCCAGCAACAGAAGAAGTGGTCTCAAAATGGCCAACTGACCCTGCCAATAACGATCATATGGGCCGTGGGCAGATTCGTTGGTTGCACTGAGTGAAGAAATTAGCTTTCGATAAGACCAATTTTCATCTCCCTCTGGTGGAAGGACGGAATAAATGGCGGCAGCCTTCACAAAAGGACTTTCATTTCCATCATAGATAGCTTCGGATAAAATAGTTGCTTCTGTTAAGTAATCCAAATGCGTAGCTAAATCATCCTTTACGAGGGCAACAGAACCGTTATAAAAAACATCAGGTGTGCTCTCTAAGTGACTGCGCATACGATTAGTGGGCAGGCAGAACGCAATAACTAAGAACAAATAGCCTAAAACAGCCCCCAAAAGCAGCCAAATAACAGTGATACCGACTTTGCACTTGAATGTAAGTGAAGTCCCTTTGGATGGGGGAGAAATAAATTTCATAGAAGTTCTCCTAGTTTATGGTTTATGCTGTTACTGATTTGCGTACTTCTCCATCTCATGCAGCCAGAACTCGGCGGTCTTGTCCCAGCTGTATTTTTTCAGGACCTCGTCGGGCGCGGCCACGGGCTGGGCGGCCAGCGCGTCAAGATCCACATCATAATCATACGGGTCAAAATACCGCGCCGTATCGCCGTACAGCTCGGGCAGGCAGGTGGCGTTGGCCAGCGCGACCGGCGCGCCCAGGGCCAGCGCCTCCAGCGGCGGGATGCCAAAGCCCTCGAACACGGCGGGGTGCAAAAACAGCTTGCAGTGCTTCATCAGCGCGGCGTTCTCGGCATCGGACACATAGCCCGGGTAGAACACATTGTGGGTGTCCTTCGCCTCGGCGTCGTCGCCAAAGGCACGCAGGTCCTTGCCGCCCGCGACGACAAACGTCTTGTCGGGGCTGCGGCGGGCGACCTCTCGGATCCACTTGAAGTTTTTATGCTTTGCCAAACTGCCGAGGGCGTAGAAGTACTCCCCTTTTTTGACGCCGGGCATCTTGTCAAAAATGCTCTCGTCGGGGGTGACGTTCTTCATGTGCTCCCAGCCGTTGTAGGTGATGCCGATCTTGTCCAGCGGGATGCCGAGCTTCTCGCTGATGAGGTGCCGCTGGTTGTCGCTGACCGTGAACACCCGCTGGGCGAACCATTTGGTGGACAGGCAGTGTACCCAGAACTTGAAGCGGAAAAAGCCCTTGTCGGTATCCAGGACCAGCGGGCGGATGTCGTGCAGCACCACGACGCTGCGGCGGGTCAGCAGCATATCGCTGGCAAGGCCCACGTAAAACGCATGGGTGCGGCGCAGGTAGGCGGGCAGCACGGCCAGATTGTAAAAATACGGGACGGACTTGAGCGGCACCAGCCGGATGTTTTTCAGCTCCGGCAGATGGATGGGCCGCCCGTCGTCGCGGTAGGCAATGCGGACGTCCAGGCCGGTGCCCTCGATCAGCTTGTCCAGCCGGACGACATTCTCATAGACATAGCGCGGGATGCCGGTGATATTGTCACACAGTACCGTGCCGTTGATGACGATAGGGTTCAATCCAGTTCCTCCTTCTCCCAGTGGGAGCAGTCGAGCAGCTCCTGCTGCCAGTCGGCCATGCGGCGCAGGCAGTATTCCTTCAGCTCGCGCTCAAAGCGTTCCTCGCTGAAGGAGCGGCTGTGCTCACGGATTTCCTCTTTGGAACAGGCCACGCCGTCGCGCTCAAACCGTTCGATGCAGTCGGCCAGGCTCTCGACGGTCTGCTCTTTAAACCAGTAGCCGGTCCTGCCGGGCAGCACGCTCTCGCACGCGCCGCCGCGGCCATAGGCCAGCACCGGCGTGCCCGCGCTCTGGGCCTCGACGGGGGTGATGCCAAAGTCCTCTTCACCCGGGAAAAGGAAGCCCTTCGCGCGCAGGTAGTAGCTGCGCACTTCTTCGTCGGACAGACCGCCGCCCTTGAACTCGATGGTCGGCCCGGCCATGGCCCTGAGCTTGTCCAGCTCTCCCCCGCCGCCGATGACGACGAGGCGCTTGTTAAGGCGCGTGCAGGCCTGCACGGCCAGATCCACGCGCTTGTACCAGGTCAGACGGCCCACGGTCAGGTAGAAGTCCTCCTTTTCGACAAAAGGCGACTCGTTGATGTGGCAGCAGGGGTAAATGACATCGCTGTCACGCCGGTAATATTTTTTGATGCGCTGGGCGATATAATGCGAGTTGGCAATGAAATAATCCACGCGGTCCGCGGCGCACTTGTCCCAGATGCGCATTTTGTGCATCTGGCCGGGCATGACGAGCTTCGCCAGCCAGTTGGCGTTGGCGCGGTAGGTGTAGTAAAAATCCCACACATAACGGATCGGCGTGTGGCAGTAACAGATGTGTACGGCATCCGGGCGGGTGATGACGCCTTTGGAACAGGAGGAGGACGACGACAGCACCAGATCGTACTCGGTCAGGTCGAACGCCTCAAACGCGCGGGGCATCAGCGGCAGCATGGCCTTGTACAGCCTGTTGGAGAAGGGCACCTTCTGGAACCAGCTCGTGCGGATGTCATAGCTTTTAAAGTGCTCGGGCATGTTTTTGGGGTCGTACACAAGGGTGTAGATGACGGCATCGGGGAAAACGCGCTTCATGGCGTCCACAACGCGGTCCCCGCCGGCGTAGCCGACAAGCCAGTCGTGAACGATGGCGACCTTGGGCTCCTTTTTGCTCATTACAGACACTCCCGTCCGGTAACGCACAGGGCGTTATTGTAGTTTTTCGTCGTTGACCATCTTGCCGCCGAACACGGTGCGGAAGATGATCTTGATGTCCAGCGCCACGGTCCAGTTTTCGATGTACCAGATGTCGTAGCGGATGCGCTCGGCAATGTCGGTGTCGCCGCGCAGGCCGTGGATCTGCGCCCAGCCCGTGCAGCCGGGGCGGACCTGCTGGCGCACAAGGTAGCGCGGGATCTCCTCTTTAAAATGCTCCACATGGTAGGGCACCTCGGGCCGCGGCCCGACGAGGGACATATCCCCTTTCAGCACGTTGAAGAACTGGGGCAGCTCGTCCAGGCTGAACTTGCGGATAAAGCTGCCGAAGTGGGTCTTGCGCGGGTCGCAGTCGGTGGACCAGCCGGTCTCCTGCTGCACATTGACCCGCATCGAGCGGAACTTGTACATCATGAAGGGCTTTTTGTTCAGGCCGATGCGCTCCTGCCTGAAGATGACCGGCCCGGGGCTGGACAGCTTGACGCCGATGGCCGTGACCAGCATGACCGGACTGGTCAGAATGATCAGGATCAGGCTGCCGATAATATCAAGCCCGCGCTTGACAGCGGCGTTGAGCAGATTGTCAAACGGCGTCTGCCGCACATTGATGAGCTTGCACTCGTCCAGCACGTCAATGGTGGGCCGGGCGGGCAGATAGTCGCTGTAGAACGGTACCATCGTGATGCGCACGCCGTTTTTGTCGCAGGCGGCAAAAACATGGGGCAGCAATTCGATCTCGTCAGCCTCCAGCGCTACGACGACCTCATCGACGGCAATCTCGTCGAGCCGGGCGGACAGCGCATCATAGCTGCCCATGTAGCGCACACCAAGACCCGGTTCTTCGATTCCGGCCAGATAGCCGTCCACGACAAAGCCGTAGTAGGGGTTGTGCTCGAGCGCGCGCAGATAGAGCGCGGCGGATTTACCGCCGCCCACCAGCAGGATATGACGCAGACCCAGCCCCTTGCGGCGGCGGGCGCGGTCTACCCAGCGCAGGATCATACGCTCGATCACGACGCCTGCCGTGCCGAGGATGTAGAACAGCGCCAGTACGATACGGGAGTAGTCGTCCAGGTGCATCAGATACAAAGCACCAATGAAGATCAGCAGTCCCGCCGCGTTGATGACGGCAATCTTGGTGCAGCGCTCGGCCAGGCCGCGCAGCCGCGTGGTGCTGTAGATACCGGCGACCCAGTAGATGAGCACAAGCACCAGCGACGTGGCCAGCCCGGCAATGATGTTGCGCGGGTCCCGGGCCACGGCCAGCGCAGGCCCTGCGCCGCCCGGCTCAAAGTAGCGGACGTAATTGAAACGGATATAGTTGGCAAGCAAAAAGCCGATGAAAAGCAGTGCCGCGTCCGCCAGCACATACAAAAGGCTTTTGAAGCGTTGGTTCTTTTCCAGCAAGAGGTGATGCCCTCCCTACGGTGATAGATTTAAACAATCTATTTTACCATATTTACGCCGGTATTGCAAATCAGCGGTAAAGCTCCTGCAGCTGATCCAGCGTTTTCTTCATTTCGGCGCGGACCTCCGGCGGGCCGGAGACGACGACGCCGGTGCCGAACCCGGCCACCCAGCCGAAGAACTGCGGGCTGACCTGAATCTCGGCGGTCATCGTAAAGTGCTCGCCGTCGGCGCAGGGCGTTAGGATCGGCGCGGTGCCGAACCGGTCGATCATCGCCCCGGCAAAGCGGTTCTCGCATTGCAGCGTTACCCGCTTGAGCGGGCCGTTGAACATGCCGAACATCTGCTGCATATACGTATTTACGTCGAAATTGGCATATTCCCCGGCACCCTCGCGGGTCGTGTCGGGCAGCTGGTGAACGTTCTGCATCTTGTCGACGCGGTAGTGCTTGAGCCGCCCCTCGGTGTAGGCGATCAGATAATAGTTGCCGTTCTCCCACACGAGCACCCACGGGCTGACGCGGTAGAGCTGGCCGTCGTGGCGCGGGGCCATCCGCTTTTGCAGGTTCCAGTCGCAGTATTTGAAGGTGACCTGCTCCCCTGCCGTGATGGCGGCGTGCAGTGCATCGACGGTGTACAGAATTTTTTCGTCGGTGCTCTTGATACGTCCGCTGACCAGTACCTTACGGTCCAGCTCCTCCTGCCGGTATGTGGAGGTGAACTGGCCGAGCTTGTCGATCAGGATTTTGGATTTGCGCGCCGTGATGAATTTGCTGGCGTAGACGGCATCGACGAGCAGCTTGAGCTCGGCAAGCTCAAACGGAGCATCGGTCATATAGTAGCCGCCGCCGCGCCCGCGCTGCTGCACGATCTCATATTTGGTGTCGGGCAGGTTGTTTAAGGTGTTCAGGTCATCGTAGACGCTTTTGCGCTCGGCGACGACGCCGTGCTCCTGCAATTTTTCCACCAGCTGGGGAACACTCAAGGGGTGCTTCTCGTCGGTTTCCCGGGCGAGGATCTCCAAAAGAACAAGCAGTTTGCGTTTCTGGCCTTCTTTGCGCGACATAACAGCGGCTCCTTTCCTGAGTCTGGCAGATATAGTCCTATTATACACCCTATAGGGGCGGGTGGCAAGACCGGGAACGGCTGCCTCCCGGGAGGTTGTTCTTTCTTTTGGCAGCAAAAGAAAGAACCAAAGAAAACTGCCGCTGTT
>ERZ826242.2000-NODE-2000-length-19300-cov-4.697220_pt1 | contig 19300 bp, 17 predicted proteins | sample MGYA00519871_ERZ826242 | MGnify/ENA primary metagenome ERZ826242 (study PRJEB31778, sample SAMEA3449226) | human gut metagenome | biome: human gut; feature: human-associated habitat; material: faeces | place: United Kingdom | collected 2010/2012 ...
GGTGACGGAAGCAACGCCGATGTACAGACCGACAATGATCATCCACACGGTGTAGCTCAGGTAGATGGGGTGCCAGTTCAGGCCGATGATCATGCAGACCACGATGCCGATGACGCCGATGACGGTAGCCACGCCCAGAGGCGCGTTGCGGCGATAGACAAAGAAGCCGAACAGGATGGCCATCAGGATGAACATGATGGAGATGATGGCGGTGGAGGCGTTGGCCGCGGAAGCGGCATAGTCGATCGCGCCCTCAGCGGTGTAGGTCGCCTTGAAGGTGTTGGCCACGATGGAAGCGAAGGCAGCCACAACAAGGATCAGGGTCAGGTAAGCGAACACGATGAATAGCTTCTTGGCCTTGGCGCCGATGGCATCACCGATGACCTCACCGATGGACTCGCCCTTGTGGCGGATGGAAGCGAACAGAGAACCGAAGTCATGCACGCCGCCGAAGAAGATACCGCCGATCAGGACCCACAGCATCACGGGGACCCAGCCGAACACAGCCGCCTGAATGGGGCCGTTGATGGGGCCGGCGCCGGCGATGGAGGAGAAGTGATGGCCCATCAGCACAGGAGCCTTGGCAGGGCAGTAGTCCTTGCCGTCTTCCATGGTATGAGCGGGAGTAGGACGGGAGTTATCGACGCCCCACTTCTTGGCCAGCCAGCCGCCGTAGAAGATATAGCCTACGACCAGAACTGCGCAGCCGATGATAAGGAACAAAGCAGCATTCATAAAGCTCTCTCCTTTCTGAACAAGATTTTCTTTTGCTTATGAAACAGGCCCTGCTTGAAGACCTGCGCTGCACTGTGTCCGCTGGCGTTGCTGCTGACCTTTTCCTCCGGCAGCTCCACCATCGCGGTGTGGAAATCCATCCAGCCCCAATAGGACATGCGGAAGCTCTTATAGAGCCTGCAGCGCTTCAGCGCCTTGCGGGCGTCGTCGTCGCAGCTGTCGCACAGGAACAGGGCCGTGATGTAGGTGTACATGTGGTTGGGGCCGGGATTGATGCGGGCCATGCCCTCCTCATAGGCCTTCTTTTCACATGCCTCATAGATCTCGCGGGTCAGATGGGGGACGCTGAACAGGTAAACATATTCAAAGCTGTTAGCTTCCCAGAGCTTTGCTTTTTTGGACAGCACATATTTGGAGGATTCTGCATAAAAATCCATTTGCGCCGCCAGAGGCTGCTCGTGCTCTTCACACACGCGAACGTCAAAATCGCCGCTGTAGATATTGCACAGACGCTGTACTGCTTCTTCCCGTGTCATGGTTCCACCGTCCTTTCCTTGAATACAGCCATCACATTTCCGTATGCTTTCACGGTTTTAAGCGCGAAAGGCGCTGTGAGGAAAAAGTCGCATTTTTCCTCTCCGGAAACGTTATCACTGCTTGAAAAATCACAGTCCATACTATACGCCAGTTGTTTTTGAATTTCAAGAGGGCAAAATTAACAAGAATTTAACGGAAAGTTCATGTAAATTTTCTGTTAAGACTATATTGAAAATGTTAAGAAGCTGTGATATCATGTACATGTGACATCGCCTATGGTAAAGGCAGGCAGAACGCACCGTGAAACGTCCTTCACGGTGCGTTTTTATACAGTGTGTCGCAAAACACAGTTGGGAAAAACAGAAAAGGCAGATATCACAGAAGCGTCTGTGATATCTGCCTTTTTATCAGCTTATGGTAAACAGATCCCACGGGTAGGTATCCGGCGGGGGACAGGTCACGTCCACGGCCTTTTTGGTGACGGGATGGGTGAAGGCCAGATGATATGACCACAGGGCGGCGGAGCAGTCCGCCTTGCTGCCGTAGCGGATGTCCCCCAGCAGGGGAAGCCCCCGGTGGGAGAACTGCACCCGGATCTGATGGGTGCGGCCGGTGTGGAGCCGTACCTTCACCAGCGTCAGCTCGTCGGTCTTGGCCAGCACCGTGTAGTCCAGCGTGGCCTCACGGACACCCTTGCGCATCCGCTGCACCACATAGCTCTTGTTGTGCTGCGCGTCCCGGAACAGCAGATCGGTGAGCGTGTCGGCGTCCTTCTCCGGATGGCCACGGAGAACGGCCAGATACTCCTTGGTGATCTCGTGGGCGGCCACGGCGGCGGTGAGCTTGCCGGTGATCTCCCTGCGGCGGGAGAACACCATCACGCCGCCGGTGACGCGATCCAGCCGGTGTACGGTGGCGATGTAGTCATTTTCCCCCAGACTGCGGTAGTGCTCTCGCAGCAGGGCGGGCATGCAGGCGGCCTTGGGATCGTCCTCGGACAGTACGCCCACGGGCTTGACGGCCACCACCAGATAGCGATCCTGATAGAGAATGGTCATAGGCATCAGAACCGGCGGCCCCGGTAGCTGCGGTGCCGCATCCGCTTGCTGCGGCCGCTGCCGTAACGGCGGCGGCGCATGAAGGTCTTGCCGAACAGCAGCACCAGCACCACCAAAATCACCAGCACCACCAGCAGGATCTTGACGACGGTGCGGGAGAAGAACTCCTTCAGGGCGTGCTTTACCACCAGAAAGCGGCTGGCGCTGACGTCGGCCACCGCCAGCAGAGGCACGGTGGCGTAATCCACGCCGCCGTAGCTGAGGGTGATGGTGCCCAGCTCCTGTCCGGCGGTGATGGGAGCGTCCACCACGTCGGCGGTCAGGGTGACGGTGCGCTGGAGGGACTCCGGCTCCAGATCGCTGGGCAGCACCGCCTCGGCGGTGTAGGCCGGGTGGACGGCGATGCTGGCTACCTCCTTACTGAGGGCCACCGGCACCTCTTGGATCATCTCGTCCTCAGTCAGCACGGTCTTGGTGACGAAGTTGTTGAAGCCCCAGTCAAACAAGCGGCTGGTCTCGGTAAAGCTGCCCACCTTGGTGTCGCCGGTCTCGGTCTGCATCAGCTTGGCGCCCAGCACCACGGAGATCAACTGCCGGTCCGTCCGGACGGCGGAGGACACCAGACAGTAGCCCGCCGAGTCGGTGGAGCCGGTCTTGATGCCCTGGGCGCCGCTGTACAGATATCCGGTGGCCCGCCAGTTGGAGATCAGATAGTTGGTGCTGTGCAGCTCACGGGCCTCGCTCTTGTTGGTGGCGGGCACGTCATAGGCCTTGGTGTTGACGATGTTCATGAACTGGTCGTACTTCATGGCCTCTCTGGTGAAGAGATAGATATCCCACGCGGTGGTATAGTGCTCGTTATCCGGCAGGCCGGAGGTGTTGACGAAATGGGTATTCTCGCACCCAAGCTCCTGAGCCCGCTGGTTCATCTGGGCCACAAAGTTGGCGACGCTGCCGCTGACAGCCTCGGCCAGGATGTTGCCCACCTCGTTGGCGGATACCACCAGCAGGCAGTAGAGGAGCTGCTCCACCGTCAGCGTCTCGCCGGCCACGATGTCGGCGGTGCTGGCGTCATCCGGCAGGCCAGCCACGCTGTTGGCGCTGGCGGTGATGGGGGTGTCCATCCGCAGCTCGCCCCGGTCGATGGCCTCGAACACCAGCAGGGCCGTCATCACCTTGGTGATGCTGGCGGGATACTGCTTGGTGTGGGCGTCCTGATCCAGCAGCACGGTGCCGGTGGCGCCGTCCACCAGCAGGGCAGCGCGGGCTTCGATCTGGATATCCTCCACGGCGTAGGCGGTGACGGGCAGAAGCTGGGTCACCAGCAGGGCCAGCAGCAAAAAAACGGTGCAGAAACGGCGGAATTTCATAATGACATTTTCTCCATATGTGCTATAATGTTGGTACCGAATGTATGTCAGGACATGGGTCGCCGGGCGGCCCATGGGCAGTGTTCAACTCATTATTATAAACGACATGGCCCCTCCCGTCAACGGGGAGCGGTTTGCCAAATGTAAACATTTTTCAGGAGGTGACGCCATGAAGATACTTGTGGTGGACGACGAAAAGCTGTTGGTGAAGGGGATCACCTTCAATCTGGAGAACGAGGGCTATCAGGTCACCGCCGCCTATGATGGCGAAGCCGCCATGGAGCTGGCGAAAAAGGAGGATTTCGACCTGATCATCCTGGATCTGATGATGCCGGTGCTGTCGGGTACCGAGGCGTGCATGAAGATCCGCGAGTTCTCCGATGTGCCCATCATCATGCTGACGGCCCGCAGCGAGGATGCGGACAAGCTGATGGGCTTTGCCTGCGGCGCTGACGACTATGTGACAAAGCCCTTCAATATCCTGGAGCTGAAGGCCCGGATCCGGGCGCTTCTGAAGCGCAGCGCCGGTCGCTCGGACGCGGTGCGCACCATGCTGACGGTGGGGGATCTGAGCCTGGACACCCAGCAGCGGGTGGCCATCCGGGACGGAAAGACCATCGACCTGACCGCCAAGGAGTACGACCTGCTGGAGCTGCTGATGAAGAATCCCCGGCGGGTGTACAGCCGGGAGAGTCTGATGGATCTGGTGTGGGGCTATTCCTACGCCGGGGATTACCGCACGGTGGACGTCCATGTGCGCCGCCTGCGGGAGAAGCTGGAGCGGGTTCCGGCGGAACCGGCCTATATCATGACCAAGTGGGGAGTGGGTTACTATTTTCAGGGGGAAAACCAGCCTACAATTTAAGTTTGGCGTCAGCTATATCCTGGTGATCGCCGCGGTGCTGGTGCTGCTGAACACCTATCCGCTGCTGCAGTCCCAGACCATGGTGTTCCAGTCCAAGGAGACATCCATGAAGAGCTCCGTAAAGCTGATCGAGGCGTCGCTGAGCGGCCTGAAGCAGCTGGACGAGGAAAATGTGTCCAAGGCGCTGAGCTCCATGCGGGACACCGGTGTTTCCCGCATCCTGGTGACGGATACGGCGGGCCGCATCCTGTACGACACCCGCGAGGCAAACGGCGCGGTGGGTCTGTACGCCTTCTATACGGAGATCGTCCAGGCCCTGGAGGGCTATGATGCCTTTTACTGCAACTACGATTCCACGGCGTTCCTCAGCCGCATGGCCTCGCCGGTGGTGTATCACAACCAGATCGTGGGCGCGGTGTATACCTATGAATACGACACCAAGCAGGCGGATATTCTGAAGAGCTTCCAGTCCAACCTGATGAAGATCTCGGCGGTGATCGCCCTGGGCGTCATCGGTCTGTCCATCCTGCTGAGCCGGGTGCTGACGGCCCAGATCACCGACCTGCTGTCGGCCATCCGCAAGGTGCGGGAGGGCGCGTACAGCCACCGTGCCGCCGTGACGGGCAGCGACGAGATCAGCCAGATCGCGGCGGAGTTCAACAGCCTGACGGATCGCCTGCAGACCACCGAGGACGCCCGGCGGCGGTTCGTGTCCGACGCCAGCCATGAGCTGAAAACGCCCCTGGCGGGCATCCGGCTGCTGACGGACTCCATTCTGCAGACCGGCGACATGGACGCGGACACCACCCGCGAGTTCGTGGGCGACATCGGGCGGGAGGCGGAGCGTCTGACCCGCATTACGGAGAATCTGCTGCGGCTGACCCGGCTGGACAGCGGCGCGGTGCCGCCGGTGGCGCCGGTGGCGGTGGCCCCGGTGCTGGAGCGGGTGGCCCGGATGCTGGCGGTGCTGGCACGGGAGAAGAACGTGACGCTGACCTACGAGGCGGCGGAGGACGCGGTGGCCCTGGCCACCGAGGACGATGTCCACCAGATCCTTTATAACCTGATGGACAACGGCATCAAATATTCCGGCACCGACGGCTTCGTCCACGCCGCCGCAGCGGTGGAGGGCGACTGGGTGGTGCTGACGGTGGAGGACAACGGCATCGGCATCCCGGAGGAGGATCTGCCCCATATCTTCGAGCGGTTCTACCGGGTGGACAAGATGCGCTCCCGCGCCATCGGCGGCACGGGCCTGGGCCTGTCCATCGTGAAGGACACGGTGGAGAACCGGGGCGGCCGGATCACCGCCGGGCCGCGGCAGGGCGGCAGCGGCACGGTGTTCACCGTGTATCTGCCCCGCGCGGAGGAAGGCGGTGAGGACGCGTGAGAGGAAAGCTTTCGTGTCTCGCGGCACTGGCCTTGGCGCTGTGCCTGCTGGCGGGCTGCGCCGCCGGTACCGTGAGCGGCAGGGACGGCCTGCGGCTGTACTACGCCGTGCCGCTGGATACCCATCCCGGCGGCGACGCCATTGACCATGTGACGGTGGACTGGAACAGCCTGCCGGAGGGTGACAAGACGGCCCGGGTGGCGGCGGTGCTGTCGCTGCTGATGGGCGAGTGCCACGAAAAGGGCTTCCAGAGCCCCATCCCCGCCGGAACCACGCTGCGCTCGGCGGAGGTGAAGGGCAGCACCGCGTGGGTGGACTTCGCCGGAAGCTACGGCCAACTCAGCGGCATGGATCTGACCATCGCCGACTACTGCGTGGCGCTGTCCTTGACGCAGCTGGACGGCGTGTACGCGGTGCGCATCACCGTCAACGGCCAGGAGCTGGCCTATCGGGACAGCAACCTGTTCCTGGCCAGCGACGTGCTGCTGACCTCTATGGATGACGTGGTGCGGATGCTGACGGCCCAGCTCTACTTCCCGGACGGCGAGGGCACGCTGGTGCCGGAGGAGCGGCTGCTGACCCAGTACGAGGGCCAGTCGGCGGCGGACGTGGTGCTGGCCGCCCTGGCGGACGGTCCCACGGAGGACAGCCTGCTGCCGCTGATCCCGGAGAACGTGGAGGGCATCACCGCCCGTGTGGAGGGCGGCGTGTGCCAGTTGAACCTGCCGTCCGAGGTGATCGCGGCCATGGGCACGGACGCCGCCGGAGAGATGGAGCAGGGCATCGCCGCCTCGCTGCTGTCTCTGGAGGGCGTGTCCGCCGTGCAGATCTACACCGACGGCGTGTATGTGGATGTATATGAATAAGAAAGAGGCTCTGACCATCGGTCAGAGCCTCTTTTTGATATACTGTGGGCGGGGCAGAGTCCCGCCCCTGCGAATGGTCCGGATACTCTGCCCTCAGAACCGCACGGCGTCCAGCTCCATGGTGGCGTAGCCGTTGAGGGTCATGTTGCCACGGACGCCCGCCATGTACTCATAGTAGCCCTGGGCGCCGATCATGGCGCCGTTGTCGCCGCACCATTTCAGCGGCGGGAGATAGAGCTTCACGCCCCGCTTTTCACACAGCCTTTGCAGGTCGGCGCGGATGATGGAGTTGGCGGCCACGCCGCCTGCCGCCACCAGCACGGTGCGGCCCGTCTGCTCCAGCGCCAGGGCCGCCCGCTCCGTCAGCTCGTCGCTGACGGCCTGGGTGAAGTCCCGGGCCAGCGCAGGTTCGTCCAGGGGCTCACCCTTCTGCTGGGCGTTATGGGCCAGGTTCACCACGGCGGTTTTCAAGCCCGAGAAGCTCATGTCCAGCGGCGCGCCGTCTACATGGGCACGGGGCAGGGTATACACCCCGCCTGCCGACTGCTGGGCAAGCTGATCCATGGGCTTGCCGCCGGGATAGGGGAGGCCCAGCACGCGGGCGGCCTTGTCGAAGCACTCGCCCGCCGCGTCGTCACGGGTGGCACCCAGTACCTTCATGTCGGTGTAGTCCACCACGTCCACGATCAGCGTGTTGCCGCCGGAGATGGCCAGCGCCAGAAACGGCGGCTCCAGCTCCGGGAAGGCCAGATAGTTGGCGGCGATGTGGCCCCGCACATGGTGCACCGGGATCAGCGGCACGCCCAGCGCCCAGGCGGCGGACTTGGCGAAGCTGACGCCCACCAGCACCGCGCCGATCAGCCCCGGTGCGTAGGTGACGGCCACCGCGTCAATGTCCTGCTTCGTCAGTCCCGCGTCGCGGAGAGCCTGATCCGTCAGGCCGGCGATGGCCTCCACATGCTTGCGGGAGGCGATCTCCGGCACCACGCCGCCATAGAGGGCGTGCATGTCCGCCTGGGAGAGAATGGCGTCGGAGAGCACGGTGCGGCCATCCTGCACCACCGCCACGGCGGTCTCGTCACAGGAGGATTCAAAAGCCAGTATGTTCATGCGTTCGCCTCCTCAAAATCCCGGGTCAGGATCAACGCGTCCTCCTTGGGAAGGTCATAGTAGTTGCGCCGCCGTCCCCGCTCCGTAAAGCCGAAGGACTGGTAGAGGGCGATGGCCGCGGCGTTGCTGGGCCGCACCTCCAGCGTCAGGAACGCCAGCTGCTGCCCCGCGGCGAAGTCGCAGAACACCTTCAGAAGCTTGGCGGCGATGCCCTGGCGGCGGTATTCCGGGAACACCGCCACATTGGTGATATAGCCCTCGTCCGCCGCCACCAGCAGTCCGGCATAACCAACCACCTTGCCGGTCACGGCGTCCAGCGCCGTCAGGAAGGCGGCGCACTGGTTCTCCAGCTCCTCGGCCAGCATATTGCGGGACCAGGGGCGGGAGAAGCACACCCGCTCCAGCGCCGCGATCTCGTCCAGATGATCGGCGTTCATAGGCACGATCTTTACCTGTATCTTTTCCATAGTTGCTCCTTATCCCTTGGCGTCCAGCCAGTTCTTGCCGCTGTGGGCCTCGGCAGTCAGGGGGACGGCCAGCGCCGTCACCTGCTCCATCTCCTGCCGCAGCAGCTTCTCCACCGCTTCCCGCTCGGCCTCCGGGCACTCCACAATCAGCTCGTCGTGTACCTGCATGATGAGCCGGGCCTGCAAATTCTCCCGCCGCAGGCGGTCATAGACCCGGAGCATGGCCAGCTTCATGATGTCCGCCGCCGTGCCCTGGATGGGCATGTTCAGCGCCACACGCTCGCCGAAGGAGCGCTGGATGAAATTGGAGGATTTCAGCTCCGGCAGCGCCCGGCGGCGGTGGTACAGCGTCTCCACATAGCCCTGCTCCTTGGCCTTTTCCACGATGTCGGTCATGTACTGCTTCACGCCGGGGTAGGTGGCAAAGTAGCGCTCCATATAGTCCTTGGCCTCCGCCACCGTCACATGGATGTCCTGGCTGAGGGAGAAGGCGGACATGCCGTACACGATGCCGAAGTTCACTGCCTTGGCGCGGGAGCGCATCTGATGGGTGACCTCGCTCTCCGGCACATGGAACACCTTTGCCGCTGTGACGGTGTGGAAGTCCGCGCCGGACAGGAACGCCTGCTGCATGGCTTCGTCCCCGGCCATGTGGGCCAGCAGCCGCAGCTCGATCTGGGAGTAGTCCACATCCACCAGCACATTGCCGTCCCCGGCGATGAACAGACGGCGGATCTCGCTGCCCAGCTCGGTGCGGGTGGGGATGTTCTGCAGATTCGGCTCCGTGGAGCTGAGACGGCCCGTGGCCGTCACCGTCATCTGGAAGCTGGTGCGCACCCGTCCGTCGGGGGACACCGCCCGCAGCAGGCCGTCGGCATAGGTGGAGCGCAGCTTGGCGTACTGCCGGTATTCCAGCACCTTGTCCACGATGGGCGCCTCGTACCGCAGCTTTTCCAGCACCTCGGCATTGGTGGACCAGCCGGTTTTCGTCTTCTTCCCGTGGGGAAGCTGCAATTTATCAAAGAGGATGGCCCCCAACTGCTTGGGGGAGTTGATGTTGAATTCCTCGCCCGCCATGTGGTAGATGGACTGCTCCAGCGTGACGATCCGCTGCTGCAGATCCTCGCCGAACCGGGCCAGGGCCGCGCCGTCGATGCGGAAGCCCGCCAGCTCCATCTCCGCCAGCACCCGGCACAGGGGCAGCTCCATCTCGTGGAGCAGCGCCGTCATGTTCAGCTCCTCCAGCCGGGGCGGCAGCACCTCGTACAGGGCGGCGACGGCGCTGGTATAGCTGCACAGGGCCGCCTCCGCCGCGGCGTCGTTCCCCAGCAGGGTGAAGGCATCCCTCTCCAGATGGGCCGGGGCGGGCAGCTCCGCGCCGCAGTAGGCCACGAACAGCCGCTGCAGGTCATAGCCTCCGGCGGTGGCGTCCAGCAGATAGCCCGCCAGCGCCGTGTCAAAGACAAAGCCCTCGGCGGGAAGGTCACGCTCCAGCAGGGCGCGGGTCAGATCTTTCACGTTGTGGGCCGCCTTGGCGATATCGCCGCCGAAGAGGTCCCGCAGCAGCGCCTCCCAGTCGCCGCCGAAGCGGTCGGACCGCAGGATGGCCGTCAGGCTGCTGCGCTCGTCGATGCCGCAGGCCACCGCCAGCACAGAGAGGTCGGCAAGGCCGTACACCGCCACATGGGGCGCTTTCCGCCACAGCGCCAGCAGCCGCGCGGCGTCGGCGTCGGTCTCCGGTGTCTCCACGGTGGTCATATAGTCCTCGTCGTGGGTGACGGCCGCCGGCTCCGGCGCGGGCGCGGAGGGGGTCAGGCCGTATTTTTTGATGAGCTTGGTGAATTCCAGCTTTACGAACAGGTCATAAAGCTCCGGCTTATAGGGCTGGCACAGGGCGTCCTCCGGATCGAACTCCAGCGGCGCGTCGGTGACGATGGTGGCCAGCCAGTAGCTGCGGCGGGCGGATTCCTCGCCCTCGGCCAGCTTCCGCAGCGCGGCGGGCTTGGCCTCTACTTCCGGCATGGCGGCGTACAGGGCGTCGATGCTGCCGTAGCGCTGCACCAGGGCCGTGGCGGTCTTTTCGCCGATGCCCGGCACGCCGGGAATGTTGTCGCTGCTGTCGCCCATCAGGGCCTTCAGGTCGATCATATGGATGGGGTCGAAGCCGTACTGCTCCCGGAACAGGGCGGGGGTCATATCGGCGGTGGAGGTCTGGCCCATGCGGGTGGTCACCAGCTTCACCCGTGTGCGATCGGTGATGAGCTGCAGGCTGTCCCGGTCGCCGGTGACGATGACGCACTCCCAGCCCCGCTTTTCGCAGCGGCGGGAGATGGTGCCCAGCAGGTCGTCGGCCTCGTAGCCCACCATCTCATAGCAGGGGATGGACATGGCGCACAGCACCTGCTTCATCACCGGCATCTGCTGGGCAAGCTCGTCGGGCATGCCCTTACGGGTGGCCTTATAGTTGGCGTCCGCCTCGTGCCGGAAGGTGGGCTCCCGCCGGTCAAAGGCCACGCACAGCGCCTCCGGCTGCTCCTCGTCGGTGAACCGCTGGAGCATATTCAAAAAGCCGAAAATGGCGTTGGTATACAGCCCGTCCCGGGTGGTCAGGGGCTTCACGCCGTAAAAGGCGCGGTTGATGATGCTGTTGCCGTCAAGAACCATCAGTTTCATGGTCGGCCTCCTTGTGGGGTCAGATTTCACATAATACTTTATTATAGTCTATTTTCCGGCAAAACACAACCTCCGCTCTTGACAGTTTTTCCTTTTGTGATAGTATGGAGTGGATTTATTGTATCTCGCAAGATCCGTGACAGGAGGCGCTATGGACAAGCTTGCCAGACAAGTGGATATTCACCATGCCGTGATGCAGGGCAGCTATTTTGCCGGTTTCTCCGCCATATGGGGCTTCGGGCCGGTGCTGCTGCTGTACCATGGGCTGAGCAACAGCACGCTGGGCGTGATCACGTCCCTGGCGCTGGTGCTGCCGCTGTTGATCCAGCCGGCGCTGGCCTCCCTGTCGGACGCCGATCCCCGGTGGACCAGCCGCCGTCTGGCGCTGGTCCTGTCGCTGATCACGCTGGCGGCGGCGGTGGCCATGATGCTGCTGCCGGAGCACAAGACGGTGCTGCTGGTCAGCTACGCCGTCATCGGCGTGACGCTGGTGTGTACGGCGCCCTTCTTCAACAGCATGGTGATGGAGTACCACCTGCGGGGTGTCAACATCAACTACGGCATCGGCCGGGGCACCGGCTCCACCACCTATGCCATCGTGGCGCTGGTGATGGGCTTTGTGCTGGAGCGCCGCAGTCCCACGGTGATCCTGCCGGTGCTGCTGGCGGCGCTGGCGGTGCAGATCGCCGCCGTCTGGAGCTTCCGCTATCCGCTGCCGCCTGCGCCCGCGGCCCAGGAGGGCGAGCCGCCCCAGGTGCTGGGGGTGTGGGGCCTGCTGCGGAAGTATCCGGCCTTTCCGGTGATGCTGGTGGGCTGTGCCCTGCTGCAGGGCGGCCACAACGCCTGCAATACCTATATGATCCACATCGCCAGCAAGGTGGGGGCGGGCGAGGGGCTGATGGGCGTCATCCTGGCGGTGTCCGCCTTTGCGGAGCTGCCTGCCATGGCGCTGTTTCCCCGAATGCACCGCCGGTTCAGCCTGCGGACGCTGTTCCTGGTGTGCGCCGCCGCCTTCGTGGGAAAGAACGTACTGTTCCTGCTGGCCCAGTCGCCGGTGCTGCTGTATCTGGCGGCGGCGCTGCAGTTCTTTGAGTTCGGCATTTTCCTGCCGGCCTGCGTCTACTATGTGGCGGAGCGGCTGGACAGTGCCAATCAGGCCAAGGGTCAGGGCCTGATCCATGTATTCTCCAACGGCGTGGGCCCGGCGGTGATGACCGCCATCGGCGGACGTCTTATTGACCGCGCCGGCATCAATACCATGGTGGCGGTGATGGCAGCGGCGGCCCTGGCGGGCTTTTTCGTGGTGGCACTGGCCACCTCACGGCATTTTGACAAAAGGAGCACAGAAAAATGATCCATTCCTTTTTAACAGTGGGCCAGCAGGTGCTGATCCTGTTTGCCCTGATGGCGGTGGGCTTCGTGCTGGGCAAGGTCAGGCTGATGGACGACCGGGGCAGTCTGGCCATCACGAACCTGGTGATGTACGCGGTGTCCCCCGCCATGATGGTGGTGGCCTTCCAGCGGGAACGGAACACGGCGGATCTGCACAATTTTCTGATGTGCCTGCTGCTGGCGGTGGTCTTTCACGCCGTCAGCATCCTGCTGGCCCGGGTGCTGATCCGGGGCAAGGACGGTCCTGCCGGGATCCTGCAGTTCGGCGCGGTGTTCTCCAACTGCGGCTTTATGGGCTATCCCCTGATGCTGGCCATGCTGGGCAGCATCGGCGTGTTCTACGGCTCGGCCTATGTGGTGGTGTTCACAGTGCTGGCGTGGACGGCGGGCATCTATATGGTCACTCACGACGCGGGAAAGCTCAGCTGGAAGCACATCCTGCTGAACCCCGGTGTGCTCAGCGTGGCGGCGGCCATGGTGCTGTATCTGCTGTCGGTGCAGCTGCCGGAGATCGTCATGACGCCGCTGAACTATCTGGCCAACATGAATACCCCCCTGCCCACCATCGTGGTGGGCTATCAGCTGAGTCACGCCAACTTCGGCCAGGCGTTCGCCGACAGGCGCTCTTGGACGGCGCTGGTGCTGCGGCTGCTGGTGTTCCCGCTGCTGTCCATCGCGCTGTGCTATGCCCTGCGGGTGGACAGTGCCGTCGCGCTGGTAACGGTCATCGCCGCCTGCACGCCGCCCGCCGCGCTGCTGAGCATGTTCGCCCAGAAATTCGGCAGCGATACCCGTCTGTCCTCCAGCATGGTGTCGGTGTTCACGGCCATCTCCGTGCTGACCATCCCGCCGGTGGTGGGCCTGGCCCAATACCTGATGGGCTGACACGCCATGTGCGTAAGGGAGAAATTCGGAATGACGGCAAAAATGCTCGGCCGATTCGTTATGTAAACGAAATGCCCGTGGATAAATTGTGACAACCTGTGTTTGCGGGTTTTCCAGAAAGAGGAAAAGACCGAAAAAACCCTGTATCCACACAGATGTGCACCGTGTGGAAAAAGCTGTGGAAAGTGTGGATAACTCCTTGTAGAAGTTATGCCATGTAAAATTATGTAAACTTTATGTAAAGGGAAAAGCCTGTCGAAAAAAGCGGAAAAAGTACGGCAAAAGGGGAAAATCGCCGAGGGCTTCCGTATTTTCCCCACTTAGTGATTTTGCCGAAGGACGGCGAAGCCGGCAGAAAAAAGAAATATTTTTGCCGGGAAAAATTCACCCGGCGGGAAATGATTACATTGTGTATTTCCCGACAGCGGCGGGGCCTTGGCATGACAAAAGCAGGGCGGGACGATCGCGGAGAAGCGCCGTCCCGCCAAACCGCGAGCTTCCCGTAATACGTTGAAAACCGCCACTTGACCCAGTGGCGGTTTTCGTTCTTTCTGCGGAGAGCATGTACGGCAGAAGGTTTTCTTTTTTCCGCTGAAACATTTCCCGAGCCCGGTGTGTTATACCAATGAAAAGCTTTTCAAGGAGATCATTTCCATGACAGACCAACAGTTTGCCCTGGCGGCGGAGCGGTATATGGACACCATTTTCCGGGTGGCCTATGGCTATCTGCGCAGCAAAGCGGACGCCGACGACGTGACCCAGGACGTATTGATACAGCTCTATAAGACCGACGCGCCCTTCGAGGGCGACGAGCATCTCAAGCGGTGGCTCATCCGGGTGACCATCAACCGGTGCAAGAACATCTTCCGCTCCCCGTGGCACAGGATGGAGGACATCGCCGACTATGAGGCTGCCTTGTCCTTCGAGGCCCCGGAGTGCCGGGAGCTGTTCGACGCGGTGATGGCGCTGGACAAGCGCTATCGCGTGCCGGTGCTGCTGTATTACTACGAGGGCTACTCCCAGAAGGAGATCGCCGAGATGCTGGCGGTGCCGGAGGAGACCGTCCGGACGCGGCTGTTCCGGGCCAGAGGGAAATTGAAAGCAACATTGACGGAGGTACTGCAATATGATTGACCGGAAACTGTTTCAGCAAACCTTCTCCGCGCTGCATGCCTCCCCTGACACACTTTCGGAGGTATATAAAGTGGTACGGAGAAATAAAAGACATCATACGATCACAAAAGGCATGCTGATCGCTGCGGTGCTGGCTATGTGCATCACGGTGGCGGGCGCGGTGGGCATCGCCACGCTGATCAAGGCCGATGTGGCCCCGGCGGACAGTATTACCGATGCCGACCGGAACGCCTTTGACAAGGATACCGTGGGCAGCGACACGCCCCTGGTGCTGGGCAACGACGGCCAGCCCATCAGCCTGCCCCGGATGGAGCGCGCCTCCACCGACACGGCCACGGTGCAGCGCCTGCTGGGCGATTACCTCTGCACCGTGAACGCCACCATGGAGGTGGACGGCTATACCATCAAGCTGAACACCTTCCTCATTGACGAGAACGGCTCCGGCTTTTTGACCTACACCCTGTCCAATCCCAACGGCGTTGAACCGGATGAAAACGGCTACGGCGAGGTGTTCACGCCCCTGAATCCCTCGCTGATCATCGGCGATGACCCGAAGAGCTTCGACTATATGGATGCCAAGACCTATCTGGATACGGCTGCCAGCACCGACACGGAGCTGCATCTGGTGCTGTATTTCAGTGACTTCGGCTACTGGCACAAGGGCGATGATCTGATCTTCGCGGTGAATCCCCAGTATGCCGGCGATGATCCTGATACGAAGACGTGGGGCGGCAGCATCAGCATTTCCCCCATCGCCTATCTGCCTGCGGCCACCTTTACCGCCGAAAACGGCGACACGGTAAAGGTATCCGCTCTGGGTATACACGTGGCCGCTCCCGGTGCCATCACCAACCAGATCTGCGACATGGTCCCCAGAGAGCTGGTGCTGCACATGACTGACGGCAGCCGCTATGTGGTGGATAGTGCCCGCGAGAATATCATGAACTGGGTGGTGGGCCTTGGTACGGTTGATGAAAACCACCACATCAACGGCGGTACCTACAGCTTTAACCGGCTGGTGGACGTGGACGAGATCGAATCTGTCACCGCCGAGGGCTATGTCGTTGCCTACACGGCGCCCTTTACCGGCGCAGAGCAGGTCGATCCGGAGGACTTTACCTTCACCAACACCTATACCCGGTGAAAAGCGTGGATTCCCGACATCGACGTGAGGGAGCGGGGAAAGTCTCCGCTCCCTCACACGTCATAAAATATCTCTCAGGAATCTGCCGCCGCATCTTGACAAATGCTCCGAACTTCCGCATAAATATAAATAGAGAGAATACCCTCACCAAGGAGTCCTGACCATGTATACGGAATATTTCACAGCAGAACAAAGAGCCGCGCCGCAGGAGAGCATATCCCGCCAGAGCGCACCGGCCCGCCGTGCCGCGCCTAAGCACCGTGGCCCCCGGCGGGATACGCGGCGCATTGTGCTGGCGGTCATGGCGCTGACGCTGTTTCTGGCGGGCTTTGTGTCCGGCTGCTATGTAGGCCGCGCCCACCGCGGCGGGGAGAACGGCGCAGGCGGCTCCGCGAAAATGCACAGAAGTAATGTCCCTGCCCATATCACCCTGCCGGACTATGTGCAGGAGGATCTGCTGCCGGTGAACGAATATTCCCGCTGCGGCGATAAGCTGGAGCGTGTCAATGCCGTGGTGATCCACTATGTGGGCAACCCCGACACCACAGCGTGGCAGAACCGATCCTATTTCGAGAACTTGGCCACCACCGGCGAAACCTCCGCCAGCAGCAACCTGATCGTGGGCATGGAGGGCGAAGCCCTGCTGTGCGTGCCGCTGGATGAGGTGCCCCGGCGATACGCTATTTTGCGCAGAAACGAATGGATGATTCAGCGCTGCGACGTGCTCATCGCCTATGTCACCCACGGCTGGGGCGGGGCGGCCAGGACGCTGGCGTATGCACGCAAAAAGAAAAAGACCATTCTCACCTACGGAGAATGTCCCATCCCCTGAAGGAGCAGCAGGCAGCGCGGTCACCGCCTTGCCTGCTCCTCTTTTTTTTCTCTGTATGTCCACATTGCGCCGCAGGCTGTCCGAACAGAAAAATGAGGCCGGAGAGAAAGGAGGCGTGCGGCGCAGTTGTGTTCAAAACGTAAGAATCCGGACACAAAGAGTTATCTTGCAATTACGGCGGATCAGAGCAAACATGTCACATGCAGACCGACAGAATCTGCTTTCCAAAGACAAAGGAGGAATCATTCATGGAAACCAACACCGCCCGGAACCGACTGGACGATATGCTGGAACGCTATGGCGAGGTGTGCACCCAGAAGGTCGCGGCCCAGCTGCTGAGCGTGGTGCCGCGCACCATTCACCGCATGCTGGAGGAAGGGCGCCTGCGCCGGGTCGACCGCCGGGTAGACGTGCGCTCCATTTGCGAGTACATCGAGAATCCCAAACAGGCGAATTTTGTGGCCAAGGCGAAAAACGCCCGGCCGCGCAACATGATGAGCGAGAGCGACTTCTTCGCCGCGGCTCAGCAGGGCCGATGGGCGCCCAGGCGCTAAGGAGGCGAGCCTATGGCCAAGAGGACGCCCTCGGGCAAGTTCCGCGGGAAGGTGACCATCGGCTACGACCCGGACGGCAAGCCGATCTACAAGTATGTGACGGCGCCGACCCGCCGGGAGCTGGAAAACGTCAAGGAAGCCGTGAGGGAGCACTACATCTTCGGCAGGGCGATTCCGCGGGATCAGCCGTTTTACGAATACGCCGGGCAGTGGTACAGGATCAAAAAGGAGCCGTTCATCTCTAACGCCAGCCGCTCCTATTACAAGACGTGCTTTGTCAAACACCTTCTGCCGCAGTTCGGCATGCAGCATATGAAGGCCATCAGCGCGGCGCAGATCCAGGAATTCGTCAACGGCTTTGCCGGAGCCAGTAAGTCCCAGATCAACAACGTCATCGGAACCCTGAAGGCGATCTTCGCTTCGGCCTACGCGGAAGGGGTGATCGAGCGCGATCCCACGGTCGCGCTCATCCGCCCCAGGGCTTCCAAGGGGACGGGGCGCAGGGCGCTGACGCCGGAGGAGACCCGGCGCGTGCTGGAGACGATCCGCACCCACCCGGAGGGCCTGTTTCTGGCGATTCTCTACTATCTTGGCGTTCGCCGGGGCGAAGCGCTGGGGCTCAAGTGGGGTGACTTCGACTTTGCCGCCGATCAGGTCCACATCCTCCGGGACATCGACTTCACCGGTTCCACCTCTTCGGAGGGCACGCTCAAGACCGCCGCCGCGGACCGCTTCATCCCCGTCCCGGCGGTTCTGAAGGAGATGCTTCTGCCAAAGCGGGAGGCGGCGGACGCTTACGTGTTCCACACGCCGTCGGGCGCGCCGCTCCCGCAGGCCAGCTACAAGCGCATGTGGTCGCGGCTGATGATGGCCTGCGGCTGTGTGACATGGCGGGAGATCAAGCCGGGCACCTCCCGCCCGGACGACATCCTCAAGCAGGTCAAGCCCACGCTGACCCCGCACTATTTCCGGCACAACTACGTGACACTGCTCTACGAGAGCGGCGTCGACCCGCTGATCGCCATGAAGATCGTGGGCCACACCGACTACCAGACCACCGCAAACATCTATACACATCTTAAGGATGAGACGCTACGCAGGGCTTCGGTCAACATGGAGAAGGTGTTTGCGGACAGGGAGAAGGAGGAAGGGAAATGAATGAATAAGGCTTCTAAAATTGACAAAAGCCAAGAGATGTGTTATTGTGTTACAGTTTATAGCCTTTTGAAGGGTGGGGTGGACAATATATACTGTAGTTGACCTGTTTGCAGGCGCTGGTGGCCTTAGCTATGGATTTGAGCGTACTGGTCAGGTGCGTGTGATCGCTGCTGCAGAAAAAAACCCTGACGCTCGAAAGACATATAGACGTAACCATCCAAACGTCAGGTACTTTTATGAAGATGATATCGACTATCAGGATATTCTTAATGATTTTAGAACGGTCGATATTGTGATAGGTGGTCCGCCTTGCCAAGGCTTTTCTAACGCCAACCGACAACATACTTCGCTCATTAGCATGAATAACCGATTGGTCAAAGAGTTTGTCCGTGGTGTATTAGAACTAAGGCCAAAGATTTTTCTCATGGAGAACGTTGCGATGCTACGTTCGCAAATTCATCGTTTTGTTGTGGAAGAATGCGATTTAGAAACACCTGAAGTTATGGCATTGGACATGCGCGACGACAAACTAGAGCTTCTTCCAAGCGAGGCTATGTTCAATGGAGCATATGAGTTAGCCATATCTGCTTCTGACATAAATATCAATCGATGGTCAGACAAGCTCACTTCCATTTTTAATTGCCTATACCGCTATCGTATTAATCAAGCAAAATTTGACAAGACTCTTGATAAGTATCAGAAAGCATTGAATAAAGCCATTCCGGTTTTCATTGAACAAGAGGAGAGCAATCCGGTTGTCCTTGCCGAAAAGGCTATGGCTGAAATGCTCACTCAATACATAGATAGTCATAATGTTGATTTTGCTCAGCTAATTGAGGCTATAAAAAAGCCCTTATTTATCCAGCATATGTTTGAACGTATTGAAGAAATCAGGAGCAACCATATTCATGTATACAAATATCAGATTGATAATGGTGCTCTTGTTGCTTGCGTGAAATCTTATGCTGTTTTGGATTACATCAAGGGGGTTCTGGGGGATAAGCTACAATATAAAATCACAGCCCAAATATACAACGCAGCAGACTATGGTGCACCCCAGAAACGCGAACGATTTATCATTGTGGGAGTTTCTAAAGAGTTGCAAAAGAACTACATTCCACCAGTTGGAA
>ERZ826242.2003-NODE-2003-length-19258-cov-8.465500_pt1 | contig 19258 bp, 18 predicted proteins | sample MGYA00519871_ERZ826242 | MGnify/ENA primary metagenome ERZ826242 (study PRJEB31778, sample SAMEA3449226) | human gut metagenome | biome: human gut; feature: human-associated habitat; material: faeces | place: United Kingdom | collected 2010/2012 ...
TAGTACATTGTGCGAAAATAGCTCGTTGCCAGTTCCTTCTTTTTTTTATGTTTTTACATACTATTAATAATAAGTTCAAATTTGAATGCTATTATTTTATTGTTTTTTGTGGCTAGCTAATAGGGTAAAATTCTTGATTATATAGTTTCAAAAATAAAAATATGTTATAATAGATTGGGTGATGTTTTATATGAAAATTAAATTATATTTTGGAATGGAAAATGCTATTAAGAAGTCTGGAATAGGTCGTGCGTTTTACCACCAAAAGAAAGCTTTAACATTAAATAATATTGAATTTACGACTGAAAAAAATGATTTGGATTATGATATTTTACATATTAATACAATCTATCCTGATAGTATTTCAATGATTAAACAGGCAAGAGAAAATAATAAGAAGATCATTTATCATGCACATAGTACAGAAGAAGATTTTAAAAATTCTTTTATGTTTTCTAATACCTTTGCTAGTCTTTATAAAAAATGGCTTGTGTATCTTTATAATTCAGCTGATGTTATTATTACACCAACGCCATATTCTAAAAGCTTATTAGAGTCATATGATTTAAATAAGGAAATATATGCGATTTCTAATGGTGTAGATGTTGCACAGTTTAATCCAACATCTAAACAAATTAATGAGTTTACGCAACAGTTTCATATTTCTGAAGAGGATAAACTTGTTATATCTGTAGGATGGCTTTTTGAAAGAAAAGGATTTGATACTTTTGTAGAAGTTGCAAGAGAAATGCCTCACGTAAAATTTATGTGGTTTGGAGATGTTAGATTATCCAATCCAACATCTAAGATAAAAAAATTACTCAAAGAATTACCTAAAAATTTAATATTACCAGGATATGTTAGTGGAGATATTATTAAAGGTGCTTATGGTAGAGCAGATGTTTTTTTCTTTCCATCACGTGAAGAAACAGAAGGAATTGTTGTTTTAGAAGCTTTAGCTTGCAAAACACAAATATTATTAAGGGATATTCCTGCTTTTGATCCATGGATGCAAGACCAAGTTAATTGTTATAAGGGGAAAACAAATCAAGACTTTATTGATTATATTAATAAAATTATTAATCACGAATTACCTTCGACAGTAGAAGAAGGTTATAAAGTTGCTAAAGAAAGAGATTTATTACTAATAGGAAAACAATTAAAAGAGGTATATGAAAAAGTTGAATCTCTTTAGAGGATAATATTATGGATAAAAAAAATATAAAAAAATACATACTAAATGTAGCTATTATTCTAATAGTTGGTGGATTATCAATTTATTTTTCAATTGGTAATCAATTAGAAGGAACGATTAAATCGTTAAAACATTGTCATTTAGGGTGGCTATTGGTTGTTGCTGTTTTAATGTGTATTTTTTATTTAATCAATGCAATGAATTTGACACTTTTTGCTAAAGTATATAAAAAAGATTATACCTTAAAACAAGGAATCGTAAATGCAATGGCCGGTATTTTCTTTAATGGAATCACGCCAATGGCCTCTGGTGGACAATTTTATCAAGTATATGCTTTTAATAAACAAGGAATCAAAGCAACTTATTCGTCTAGTATTTTATTAATGATTTTTATTGTCTATCAAAGTGTATTGGTTGTGTATACATCTATCATTATGCTTTTAAAATTTGTTTATTTTAGTAAATTGTATTCTGGTTTTTTTTCACTAGCATTTATTGGATTTATTATTAATTTAGTGGTTATTTCTACTTTATTTTTAGGAGCTAAGTCTGAAAAACTTCAAAATTTTTTAAGTAATAATGTTGTTAAAGTATTAGCAAAATTACATATAGTGAAAAGCTATGAAGAGGTAAGTTCTCAAATTGAAAGAAAATTAGAAAACTTTAGAATCGAACTTAATTTATTACAAAAAAACAAACCAATATTACTTAAATCAATAGGATTAAATGTATTAAAATTGACAATTCTTTATAGTATTCCATTTTTTTGTTCTCTTGCAATGAATGTTCCTCTTTCTTGGAGACATTTCTTTGATTTAATTGGAATTACTGCTTTTGTTTATTTGATTTCAGATTTTGTACCATTACCAGGAGCAAGTGGGGGTAGTGAAGGTTCGTTTTATGTTTTACTTCGTTACTTTTTAAAAGGAGCTACATCAGCAACTTTACTTGTTTGGAGATTTGCTACTTATTATGCTGGTCTTATTCTTGGAGGTCTTACAATGTCATTTAGTAGAGAACTTAATTTTGCAACAAAAAATGATAAAAAAGAAATTACAGAAAATGATCAAGTAATCGTTATAGAAGATATAGAAGAAATTGAATTTGATGATTTTAAAAAATAGGAGGTCTTTATGAAAATAGCACTTTTTTCAGATACATACATACCTGATATTAATGGTGTTGCTACATCAACAAATATTTTACGAAATAAACTTGTAAATTTAGGACATGACGTTTTAGTTGTAACAAGTGAACTTCCAAGTGATACAACTTATGATGAAAGCCTAGATGACCAAGTTTTAAGAGTGCCAGGATTAGAAATACAAGCTCTTTATGGCTACAGGGCATGTAATATTTTTTCTTTTAAGGGTATGAAAGAAATTAAAAGATTTAATCCAGAGGTCATTCATGTTCAAACAGAATTTGGTATTGGTATTTTTGGAAGAATTGCTGCAGAATATTTAGATATTCCTGTTGTTTATACGTATCATACTATGTGGACAGATTATTCACATTATATTAATCCAATCAATTCTGAAACAGTAGATACTGTCGTCAAAAAAGTAATTACAAAAATTAGTAAATTTTATGGAAATAGTTGTCAAGGATTAATTGTTCCTTCAAATAAAACAAAAGATGCTTTAATCCATTATGGTTTAAAACAAAAAAATATTTATACGATTCCTACGGGATTAGAACTTGAACGTTTTTCAGTTAATAATAAAAATAACGAATTATGTCAAAGTTTAATAGAAAAATATCATTTACAAAATCATTTTGTTCTTACATTTTTGGGAAGAATTGCTCCTGAAAAAAGCATTACGGTTATCATAGATGCTTTAAAAAAAGTTGTCGCTATTAATGATAATATTCGTTTTTTAATTGTTGGGGGTGGACCACAATTAGAAGAGTTAAAAGAATATGTAAAAAATGATCATATTGAATCATATGTTATTTTTACAGGGCCTCAAAGTGGTGAAATGGTTCCAGCACATTACCATATTTCTAATATGTTTATTTCAGCATCTTTATCTGAAACACAGGGATTGACTTATATTGAAGCAATGGCGTCTTCTATTCCTGTTATTGCTCGTTATGATGATCAACTTGAAGATGTTATTGATGATGGAAAAAATGGCTTTTTCTTTAAAAATGAAGATGAATTACCAAAACTTATATTAGATGCTATGGAAATGGATTTAGATGTTTTAAAAGAAAATGCATTAAAAAAAGCAAATGAGTATAGTGGAGAAACATTTGCTAAGAAAGTATTAGAAGTTTATAAGCAAGCCATTCTTATTAAAGAATATACTTATACAGTTGTTTCGATATTTCCCATAAAGAATAATAAAAATGAGGTTTCATTTACTTATGATGAAAATGAAAGTGCTGTAACATTAGAATTATCAGATAAAGTAATAGATCAATATGAACTGTATCGAGGGAAAACAATTGATAGAAATCAGTTTAATACACTTAAAGATTACGAACAAATCAGTAGGGCATATAACAAAGCCTTGAAGTATTTATCTATTAAAGATTATACTGAACAACAAATGAGAAAGAAATTAATGGATTCTGGAGATTATGATGATGCTCAACTTGATACTACTATTCAACTTTTATCAGAAAAAAATTTAATTAATGATAAAATGTACGCAATGAATTATTTTAAAAGATGTACACGTTTGGGAATAGGACATAACAAAGCAATTTATAATTTAAGAAATTATGGTGTTGATACTGAGATAATAGATACATGTTTAGAAGAACTTGATGATGATGAAGAATATCAAGCAGCGATGCTTTTAATCAATAATTATTATCAAAGAAACAGCACGATTTCTTATCGTAACATTCAAAGAAAAATTAAAGAAAAATTATTTTTAAAAGGATTTACGAATGATGTTATTGATAAAGCAATGGCAGAGTATGATTTTGAATATGATTTAGAGAAAGAAAAATTAGCTTTGGAAAAAGACTATTTAAAAGCATCTCATCGCTATGAAAAAAAATTAGAAGGAAAAGATTTAAGAAACAAAATAATTGATACATTGTTAAAAAAAGGATATAATTACGAAGATATTAAGAATATTCTAGAAGTTAAGGAGAATAATGATGAATAAAATAGCAAGTTTAAAACCTGGTGATGATGGTGTTTTAATTGAAGCATTAATTAATCATGTTGTATCAGGGAAAACCAATGGAGCACATCGCTCAACGTATTTATCTATGACATTACAAGATGATACAGGATCTATTGATGCTAAGTTATGGAATGCTAGTGAAGAACAAGTACAAACTTTAGTAAAAGGTTCAGTTGTTCAGATAAAAGGTGATGTTATAAAATATAATGAAGATAGACAAATGAAGATTGTAAAGATTTATTTAGCGTCACAAGATGATAAAGAACGTATTAAATTTTTAAAACAAGCACCATTGGATAGTCAATTTATGATCAATGAAATTAAAAAGTTTATTGATCAAATAGATAATTTAAAATTACATCAATTAGTAAAAACATTATTTGAAGAAAATATTGAAAAATTATCCTATTATCCAGCAGCTAGCAAAAATCATCATGAATATGTTTCAGGATTGGCTTATCATACGTATGGAATGTTAAAAGTTGCAGCATCATTTTGCACTTTATATCCAACGCTTAATAAAGATCTATTATATTCTGGAATCACATTACATGATTTAGGAAAAACAATTGAATTAAGTGGTCCTGTTGTTCCAGAATATACGTTAGAAGGAAAATTATTAGGTCATATTTCTATTTCAAATGCGATGATTAAAGAAACTGCTGATAAACTTCATATTGAAGGAGAAGAAGTAACTTTATTACAACATATGATTTTAGCACATCATGGAAAAAATGAATATGGTTCACCTGTTCTTCCGCAAATCAAAGAAGCAGAGATTTTATATTTAATTGATAATATAGATGCTCGTATGGCGATGATGGATAAAGCTTTAGAAACCGTTGAATATGGAAAATTTACAAAACGTGTATTCTCATTAGAAAATAGAGCGTTATATAAACCAAAGATGTATGAAAAGTAGCAAATGCTACTTTTCATATTTTTTCAAAATTTGAAAAAAGAAATTTGTATTTTTATAGAAAAAAAATTAAAAAAGAATATAATTATATCAGTAATTTATTATTAAAAAGTGAGGTAGTATAATATGTATAAGATTTTATTATGTTGTGTATCAGGGGTTACAACAAACAAATTAGTAAATGCAGTGAAAGAATCTGCTAAACAAAAAGATATTAAAGTAATGTGTTGGGCAGTTGGATCTAAATCTGTAGGTTTATCATGGGCAGATGCTGATTGTGTTTTATTAGCGCCACAATCTGCTTCAGAATTATCTAAAATTGAAGAAATGGTTCACGGGGTTATTCCATGCGCTTTAATTAATGATGGTGATTTTGCAAGTATGAACGGAGATGCTGTTTTAAATCAAGCATTAGATTTAATTAAAAAATAAACATCCTAAGCGATGTTTTTTTTTGCTATAATAAAATTCAGGAGGAATCAAAATGGCTGAAATTATGATCAAGGCAGCAGGTTTTGTTTTTGTAATTATAATAGCGTTTATTTTAAAACAAGTGCATGTTTTAGAAAAAAGAGATGGTTTAACAATTGCAACAATTATTATGAATGTAACATTACCTTGTGCTTTACTTACAAATGCAAGTGGCGTAACAATTGATCAATCAATGCTCATTTTATTATTAATAGGATTAGCATCAAATATTATCATGCTTTTCATTTCTTTTATACTTTCAAGAAAAGAGGAAAACATTTTAAAAGGATATTATATGATCAATTGTTCTGGATATAATATAGGAAACTTTGTTATGCCGTTTGTACAAAGCTTTTTCCCAGGCATGGGAGTTGCTTATTTATGCATGTTTGATGTAGGAAATTCAATTATGTGTTTAGGAGGAAGTTATGCATTAGCAGGAAGCGTAGCAAGCAGTAATCAAAAATTGACTCCTAAAACAGTAATCAAAAAATTATTTTCATCAATTCCATTTGATGTATATCTTTTAATTTTTGTTTTAGCACTTTTTAAAATTTCAATACCTCAACCAATTTTATCAGTGGCTTCTTTTATAGGAGCAGGAAATGGATTTTTAGCGATGTTTATGATTGGACTTTTATTAGAAGTTAAAATAAATCCTTCGGAAATGAAAATAGTTTTAAAAACACTTTTGATTCGTGTGCTTTTTGGTGCTATCTTAATGAGTATTGTTTATTTTATTGTTCCAATTCCAATGCTTGCTAAAAAAATTGTTGTTTTAGCAATGGCTGCGCCTATTACAACTGTTTCAGCTGTTTTTTCAAAAAATATTGGTTATCATCGTGATGCACCAGCTATTTCGAGCTCACTTTCAATTATTATCAGTATTGCCGTTTTAGTTGTTTTAATTATCATGTTTGCGTAGGTGAGTGTATGGAGTATGATTTAAAAGTTTTAAAAATAAATAAAAATAAAATAGAACAGTTAAATGAATTATCTATTTATACTGTAAAAGATTTAGTACAACATTATCCTTATCGCTTTGAAGAAATGTTAGAAACACCATTACATGATGAATCGAAGGTCATTATTGAAGCACAGCTTATTGATGAACCTAAAATCTTTTATAAAGGAAGATTTTCAAGATTGACTTTTCATGTTAATTATCATGATGAGCCATTAACAATTACGATTTTTAATCGTCATTTTTTGAAAAAAAATATGCAAGTAGGAATGATGCTTACTATTACTGGTAAATACAGTGCTTCTAAAAAAGCAATTACAGCTAGTGACTTGAAACTAAAGAGCTTAAAAGAAATTTCTGGAATAACACCAGTATATTCTTTAAAAGAAGGACTCACTCAAAAAAGTTTTCAGGGTTATGTCAATAAAGCACTTAATTTTTATAAAGGACATATTGCTAATACTATTCCTTTATATTTATGTCAAAAATATCATTTGATAGATAAAGAAGATGCTTTGTTTAAAATACATCAACCGCAAACACGCAGTGATGTTATTAGTGCACTTAGATACTTAAAATATGAAGAATTTTTTAAATTTCAAATGACAATGCAATATATAAAACAAAATCGCACACAAAATATAGGTATCTCAAAATTAATGGACAAAGAAAAAGTGACTCATTTTATTGAAAAGCTCCCTTTTCAATTAACAGATGACCAACAAAAAGTCGTTGATGATATATTAATAGATTTAACAAGTCAAAAATTAATGTATCGCTTTGTTCAAGGTGATGTTGGTAGTGGAAAGACAGTTGTTGCAGCAATTAGTTTATATGCTAATTATTTAGCAGGTTATCAAGGAGCTATGATGGCACCAACAGAAATACTAGCACTTCAGCATTATCAGTCTTTAAAAAAAATGTTTAAAAAATATAAAATAAATATCGCATTACTTACAGGTCATCTTTCACAAAAAGAAAAAAATGAAATCTATCAGCAATTAGAAAATGGACAAATTGATATTATTATTGGAACACATGCTTTATTTCAAGAAAAAGTACAATATAATCAATTAGGTCTGGTTATTACTGATGAACAGCATCGCTTTGGCGTTGAACAAAGAAAAGCGTTAAAAGACAAAGGAAATAAAGTTGACTTTTTAGTAATGACAGCAACACCGATTCCTAGAACACTTGCTATTTCTTTATATGGAGATATGGATGTTTCAACGATTAAAACACTTCCTAACGGGAGAAAAAAAGTTATTACAAAATTTATTAAAGGAACATCAATGAAACCTATATTAAAAGATTTGAAAGATTATCTTTTAAAGGGAGGACAATGCTATGTTGTCTGTCCTCTTGTAAATGAAAGTGAAGCAATCACTGGAAGAAATGCAAGTGATATTTCAAAAGCAATGGCACAATATTTCAAAGGACAATACGAAGTTGGATTAGTTCATGGACAAATGAGTGATGAAGAAAAAAATAAAATCATGAATGCATTTAAAGAAAATAAAATACAGATTCTTGTTTCAACAACAGTAATCGAAGTGGGAGTTGATGTAAGTAATGCAAATATGATGGTTATTTATAATGCAGAAAGATTCGGTTTATCTCAACTTCATCAATTGAGAGGAAGAGTAGGAAGATCAAAGGAACAAGGATATTGTTATCTTTTATCAGAGGCAACACATTCTGAACAAAAGGAAAGATTAGAATTTTTAGAAAATCATCATGATGGATTTGAAGTCTCTGAATATGATTTAAAAATAAGAGGACCTGGAGATTTGTTGGGTCAAAAGCAAAGTGGTTTACCAACTTTTATGATAGGAGATATTTTTAAAGATTATCATATTTTAGAAATTACAAGAAAAGATGCTTTTGAAGCGATGAATCAACATCAAGATGATGAAAAAATTATAAAATTGTTATCAGAAATAAAAAACAATTTAATAAAGAATAATGAATATATTGATTAATGTGTTATAATGCTAAAAGAGGTGAGAACATGAAATTAGCGATAGACGCCATGAGTGGTGATTTAGGTAGCTCTATTGTTGTAGAAGCCTGCCAATCATTTTTAAATAAAAATAAAACAGATGAGCTTTATGTTGTAGGAAAAATTGAAGAATTAGAAGCATTGAAAGATCATCCTCAAGTAACTTTAATAGATGCTAGAGAAATCTTTGAAATGACAGAAAATATTTTAGCAATCCGTAGAAAAAAAGAATCGAGCTTAGTAAAAGCTATGATGTTAGCAAGAAATAACGAAGTTGATGCTGTATTATCTTGTGGAAATACAGGAGCCTATTATGCATGTGCAATGTTGTTTTTAAAACGTATTAAAGGAATTGAAAAATCATGTTTAATGGCAACAATTCCCACTTTAAATGATAAAGGTGTTTGCATGTTAGATGTAGGGGCAAATGCTGAAAATACAGTAGATCAACTCGTTCAGTTTGCAATTATGGGAAATGTTTATGCTAAAAATGTTAGACATATTCAAAAACCTAAAGTTGCCCTGTTAAATATTGGAAGTGAAGAACATAAAGGTGATGAGATCCATAAAGAAACATATCAATCTTTGAGTACACTTGAACAAATTGATTTTGTTGGAAACATTGAAGGAAAAGAAATCTTAAGAGGTGATGTGGATGTCATTGTAACGGATGGATTTACAGGAAATGTTACATTAAAAACAATTGAAGGCGTTGCATTATCTATGATGTCTGCATTAAAAGATGGTTTTATGGCATCAACACGTAATAAATTAGGGGCAGTTATTTCTAAACCAGTTTTAAAAGGATTAAAAACAAAATTTGATCCTGCAGGTGTAGGTGGTGCCTTGATGATGGGATTTGTAAAACCAGTTGTTAAAGCACATGGTGCAAGTGACGCGAAAGCTTTTGAAAGTGCTATGAATTTAGCTTTTGAAATGGTTGAAGTAAATGTAGTAGAAAAAATGAAAGTAGGTCTAGATGAAAGTGGAATTAGGTAAGTTTTTAGAAGTAATGGGCATTCCTTATAAAGATATTCATTTATTTAAAGAAGCTTTTACACATCCTTCTTATACAAATGAAAACAAAGGAAAAAATTACGAACGATTAGAATTTTTAGGTGATTCAGTTTTACAATATTATGTATCAAAGTTTATTTATGAAAAATATCCTGAAAAGCCAGAAGGAGAATTGACACTTTTACGTTCTAAACTAGTAAGAGAAGAATCACTTGCTCGTTTTTCTCGTGAATTAGGATTAGGTGCACAAATTTTCTTAGGTGCAGGTGAAGAACATAATGGTGGTAGAGATCGTAATAGTGTTTTAGCTGATATTTTTGAAGCCTTTATTGGGGCAATAAGCGAAGATTGTGGTATCGAATATGTTTTAAAAATATTAGATATGACAATCTATAAACATGTTGAAGATGTCAACTATGATGATATCACAGATTTTAAAACAAAATTACAAGAATTGATTCAAGCGGATCAAAGAAAGACAGTCACATATTCATTACTTTCAACAACAGGTCCAGCGAATGCACCTGAATTTGAAGTGGCAGTCATGATGGATGATATGACCCTAGGAACTGGAAAAGGTTCTAGTAAAAAAAGAGCAGAACAAAAGGCTGCAAAGGATGCGTTGAAAAAATTAGCCAGATAGATAGCAAATGTTATCTATTTTTTTGCCTAGACATTTTTTATTTTAAAACATATTTTAAAATGAAGGAGGCAAAATATGTTTGATGAAGAATATGAAAGAGTCATTCATCCCCGTAGAGTAGGTGATATCTATCTTTATACAGTAAGACCGGGAGATAATGTTTATCGGATAGCAAGAAATTTTAATACTAAAATAGAATGGATTGCTTGTATGAATAAACTTGATCAACAAATGATGATTTACCCAGATCAACAATTATATATTCCTTTTATTCCTCAAGGACCAATGCCAATGGTACAATCAAGAGATTCTTATGAATTATATTTTTAATGGACTAGATTTTTCTTAAAAAAAAGCTTATTATATTCGTAAAAATAACAATGAAGGAGAATTTTATGAATAAACATGCAGGAAGTGAAAGAAATCTAACTCTTGTAATGGATTTATATGAGTTGACAATGGCATATAATTATTTTAAACAAGGAAATAAAGATCAACTTGTTTATTTTGATATGTTTTATAGAAAAAACCCAGATAATGGAGGGTTCGCAGTTTTTGCAGGATTACAACAATTAATTGAATGTATAAAGAATTTACATTTTAGTGAAGGAGATATTGAATATCTCCGTTCACTTCAAAAATTTGATGAAGACTTTTTAGATTATTTATTAGATTTTAAATTTACAGGTTCTATTTATGCAATGAAAGAAGGTACACCAGTCTTTCCTAATGAACCATTGATTACTGTAAAAGCTAAATTTATCGAAGCACAAATTATCGAAACGATGTTATTAGTAACAGTTAATCACCAATCTTTAATTGCTACTAAAGCACATCGTGTTGTTCAAGAAGCCAAAGGAAGACCCGTTATGGAATTTGGAGCAAGACGTGCTCAAGGATATGATAGTGCAACTTATGGAGCTCGTGCAGCTTATATTGGAGGGGTAGCAGGAACAGCTACAGTTTCAGCAGGTGAGATGTTTGATATTCCTGTAGTAGGAACAATGGCACATTCTTTTGTGCAATCATTTGATAGTGAATATGAAGCTTTTAAAGCTTATGCACTTACATATCCAGATGATTGTGTTTTATTGGTTGATACGTATGATACTTTAAAAAGTGGAGTACCTCATGCCATTGAAATAGCCAAAGAAGTTTTAGAACCAATGGGTAAAAAATTAAAAGGAATTCGTTTGGATAGTGGAGATATTTCATATTTATCAAAACGTGCAAGAGCAATGCTTGATGTTGCGGGTCTTACATATGTAAGTATTTCGGCTTCAAACTCCTTAGATGAATATTTGATTCGCTCTTTATTAAATCAAGGAGCGCAACTTGATTCATTTGGAGTTGGAGAAAATTTAATTGTATCAAAATCATCTCCAGTATTTGGAGGAGTTTATAAATTAGTAGCTATTGAAAAAAATGGACAAATTATTCCTAAAATTAAAATTTCAGAAAATACTGAAAAGATTACCAATCCAGGTTATAAACGTGTATATCGTTTATTTGAAAATGAAACTGGAAAAGCAATAGCGGATTTAATTGCTTTTTATGATGAAGAAATTGATTGTACAAAAGATTTAACGATTTATCATCAATCTGATATTTGGAAATTTAAAACAATTGAAGCTAATACGTATACAGTAGAAGAATTACAAGTTCCTATATTTGAAGATGGAAAATTTGTTTATCAAGAACTGTCTGTAAAAGAAATTAGAGATTATTCAATGCAAGAAAAAGCACGCTTATGGGATGAAATATTTAGATTAGAGTTCCCACATAATTATTATGTGGATCTTACTAAAAATTTATTAGATTTTAAAATTAAAATGTTAGAAGAAAAGAGAAAATAAAAATGGCAAGATTTGATAGAAAAGTAGAAAGAACAAAGAAAAGTTTTGAATTTACACAAAAAGAGAAAATTGTTGAAACAAATAAAGATGTCTTCAAAAAGAATTTTACTTTTAAATGGGTCCAATTAAATATTAAAACAGTATGTGTTTTTCTTGTTGATTTTTTACTTGTAACATTATTGATTATTCCATTTATGATGCAATATTTAAATGCAACTTTCGCGTTTGTTTTAGGGCATGGAATTATTACAAGTTTAGTGATCGTTTTTACAGGATTTTTAATTAATAAAGAAAAAATAAAAGCAGTTCCATTTATTTCTAGATTCTTATTTATGTTTATTCTATTAGGTGCATCTTCTGCACTTTCGATGGCAATTACATCATGGCTGAATTAGTTTGTTTAACTGCTTTAGGGGTTGTTTCATTATTTACAGGAATTGTATCATTAGGAAACAGTGATGCTTTTATGGGAATGTTTACTTTTATGATCTTACTTGTAAGTTATGCATTGATTATCCTTACTTTTAGAAAAAGAAGAATGCTTTTTAAAGCAAAAGAAGTTATTTATACAGGATATGAAATTTATTTGTATATATTATCATATATTGTTTTAATGACTTCTTGTTTATTGATATATCTTCATGTTGTTCAAGTTGTTTCAATGACATCACCATTAATTATGGTGACATGGCTTGTACCACTTGTTGCTTATTTAACGTATGAATCGGTATTGATTTTTGAAAAAGATGAATTAAATATAAATGGGAAGAAAGTATTATATAGAAGTATCAAAAAAGTTCAAATTATAGAAAATAAAAATAAATATCATTTAATAATTAGAGCGAAAGGAAATGAATATCTATACAAGACAAATCAAAAAAATAGTCAACATGTTTTAGAATGTTTAAAAAAATATTGTCCGCGTATAGATAAAAATAGGGATTAAATATGATTATAACAGTTGTTGGTCTTGGTGTTGTTGGGGGAAGCTTTGTAAAAGCTTTAAAAGGTCAAGGACACGAAGTTTATGGTGTTGATGTAGATGAAGAAACACTTGCAAGAGCGAAAGCAGATGGATGTATAAAAGAAGGGTTTGTAGATGGTCGAGAAATCATCAAAAAATCGGATATGACGATTATCTGTTTATATCCATCATTAGTTTTAGATTATATAAAAAACCATGAATTTAAAAAGGGGAGTATCATTACGGATGCTGTAGGTGTTAAAACTCATTTTTTAAATGAAGCAATGGATCTTTTGAAAGATAAAGATGTTGAATTTGTTTCAGGGCATCCTATGGCAGGAAGAGAAAATAAAGGCTATCTTTATGCAAGTAAAGAAGTTTTTCAAGGCGCTAATTATATTTTAATTCAACATGAAGAAAATAGTAAAAGTGCCATTGCTATGATGGAACAATTTGTTTCTAATTTAGGATTTCATTCCGTAAAAATCATGTCACCACAGGCTCATGATGAGATTATTTCATTTACCTCTCAATTGCCACATGTCATTGCTGTTTCATTGATTGATAGTGATAATCAAAAATATGATACAGGTAAATATATTGGAGATTCTTATCGTGATTTAACACGTATTGCTAATATTAATGAGGATTTATGGACTGAATTATTCTTTACTAATAAAAATAATCTTTTGAAAAGTATCCAAGGTTTTGAAGATCAATTGGATATTTTGAAAAAAGCTATTAAAGAAGAAGATGCAGATACTTTGAAAGCAATGTTTATTGAATCTTCTAAAAGAAGAAGAAATCTTGAGAAATAGCGTTAAGCTATTTCTTTTTTTGTATCGTGTTTAAAATATTAAACTTTTTGTTTAAAAAGGTATTGAACTTAACATAATTATTAGTATAATAGTCTTGTTTAATAAATAAAACAAAAAGTTTTTTTAAATAAACAGGAGGTTTTATGGATATTGGTGCAAAAATTAAAAGAATACGTTTATCAAATCAATTGACGTTAGAAGAACTTGCTAATCGTAGTGAATTGACAAAGGGTTTTTTATCACAGTTAGAAAGGGATTTAACGTCACCAAGTGTTGCCACATTAGAAAATATTTTAGAAGCATTAGGGACAAATTTAAAAGATTTTTTTTCAGAAGATGAAGATGAACAAATTGTTTTTAGTAAAGATGATTTTTTTGAAAATATACAAGATGATTATAAAATTTCTTATATTATTCCAAATGCTCAAAAAAATGAAATGGAACCTATTTTAATTGAACTTAAAAAAGGAAAGAATTCAATGGAAATTGATCCACATGATGGTGAAGAATTTGGATATGTTATTCATGGAAAAATTACATTAATGAATGGTGATGAAGAATATGAGGTAAAAAAGGGAGAAACATTTTATTTAAAAGGAAATTTACCACATTACATAGTCAATAAACATGATACTCTAGCGAAAGTGATTTGGGTATCAACACCACCAATATTTTAAAAGGGGAGAAAAACGATGGAAGAAAAGGTACTCATTAAATTTAGAAACATTGTTAAAGAATTTGATGGAACAATTGTTTTAAAAGGGATTAACTTAGATATTTATGAAAATGAATTTGTTACACTGCTTGGACCAAGTGGTTGTGGAAAAACAACGTTACTTCGTATTTTAGGTGGCTTTTTAGAAGCAGATGAAGGGGCTGTTATCTTTGATGATGAAGATATAAAGGAATTACCACCCTATAAAAGAGAATTAAATACAGTCTTTCAAAAGTATGCATTATTTCCACATATGAATGTTTACGATAACATTGCTTTTGGCTTAAAAATAAAAAAGATGTCAAAAGATGTTATTGATCAAAAAGTCATGAGAATGTTAAAACTTATTGGTTTAGAAGGTTTTGAAAATAAAAATGTAACAACATTGTCAGGTGGGCAACAACAACGTATTGCCATTGCTAGAGCTTTAGTAAATGAACCAAAAGTTTTATTATTAGATGAACCATTAGGTGCTTTAGATTTAAAACTTAGAAAAGAAATGCAATATGAATTAAAAAGAATTCAACAAGAAGTAGGAATTACTTTTATTTATGTAACACACGATCAAGAAGAAGCGTTAACAATGTCTGATAAAATCGTTGTTATGAAAAGCGGAGAAATTCAACAAGTAGGGACTCCTCAAGAAATATACAATGAACCTGTTAATAAATATGTTGCAAATTTCATTGGTGAAAGTAATGTTATTTCAGGGGTAATGATTGAAGATTATAAAGTTAAATTTGATGATCAAATCTTTGATTGTGTTGATTTTGGTTTTAAACCAAATGAAAAAGTTGATGTTGTTTTAAGACCAGAAGATATTGATATAGTGCCTTTAGAACAAGGAAAAATCACAGGAGAAGTTTTAAGTGTTTTATTTAAAGGCGTTTGGAATGAAGCAATGGTAGAAACTGTTCCAGGAACAACTGTTAAAGTGAACATGAACGTTATTAAAAACCATGATGTTGAAAGTGAATATAGTGATGAAAGAATTTCAGCAAATGATTTTTATGTAGATATTGAAGAAGTAGCTTCTTTAGATGATAACGATATTATTGCTAGAGCAGATGCTCAAGCATGGAAAGAAAGTGATGATTCTTATATTTCTATTAGTAAAATTGAACATGATTTAAAAGGAGAATTAGGAGAATATACAGTTACTTTCCAAACATCATCAGGTTTATCTACAACAAGAAAAATCATTGTTGTTGACCAAAAATATGTAAGAAATGAAAAAGCAAACGAAGCAGTGAGTGCTTTTAACTTCTTTAAAACAGTTGATGAAATTAAGGAGTCTGTTGCTTTAGATACAGATTTAAAGACATGGGCCAATGCTATTGGTTGGAAATTATCTAATGAAGATGAAGCAGTGGATATTTATGTAGATTATGATTTTGATCCTGAAAATATTCAAGAAGGAATCTATCAAGTTACTTTCTCTACAGAAGGTAGAGAATTAAAAGTACATACAACAGATTATGTAGAAGAAGGTCAAGAGGTCGGATTGACTTTTGAAGTAGAAGATATTCATGTAATGGAAAAGATGGGATTTTAGATGAAAAAATTTTCTCAGTTAGCACTTCCATATATTATTTGGAGTATTATTATTCTACTTTTACCAGTATTACTTATTGCTTTTTATGCAATAACTGATAGAGGTAACACTGTTGTTAACTTTAGTTTTACTTTACAAAATTTTGTGAAATTTTTTACCGACCCTGATTTCTTACTTATTTTATGGAGATCACTTTCAATTGCTTTAAAAACAACAATTATTTGCATTTTACTTGGTTATCCAGTAGCTTATTTTATTTCACGTTGTAAAGATCGAACAAGAAATATTTTAATTTTATTAATTACACTTCCTATGTGGATCAATATGCTTGTAAGAACATATGCTTGGATTGGTATTTTATCTGATGGAGGTATTTTACAATCATTATTGAATTTATTAGGATTTAAATCAACACAACTTCTTTATACAGAAGGTGCTGTTTTACTTGGAATGGTCTATAACTTTATTCCTTTTATGATTTTACAAATCAATACATCTTTATCTAAGATGGATAAATCGTTATTAGAAGCAAGTTCTGATTTAGGCGCAAATCGCTATCAAACTTTTTGGAAAGTTACTTTTCCACTTTCAATACCAGGAGTTATTAGTGGAATAGCACTTGTCTTTTTACCGGCAGTAAGTTCATTCTTCATTCCTAAATTGTTGGGTGGAGGTCAATATTTCTTAATTGGTAATGTTATTGAAAATCAGTTTATTACTGTAGGAGAATGGAATTTTGGATCTGCTATTTCTGTTATTATGGCTTTTGTAATGATGGCTATCATGTATTTAGTAAGATATGTTGAAAAACGTAATTCTGGTAATAGAAAGGAGAAAAAAGCATGAAAAAACAAAAACATTCTTTATTAAAAATTTTAATGGTTTTAATGCTCTTATTTTTCTACTTACCAATTGGCTTTATGATTGTTTTTTCATTCAATTCAAGCAAGTCATTAACGCATTTTACAGGTTTTTCGATGCAATGGTATTCAAAAATGTTAGCGGATGCTTCAATGATGGAATCTTTATATGTCACAATTATAGTAGCGATTATTGCGACAGTTGTTTCTACGATTGTTGGGACAATTAGTGCAATTGGACTTTCTAAATCAAAAAAAATCGTGCATGATTTAATTATGCAAATCAACGATTTTCCTTTGATGAATCCAGAAATCGTTACAGCGATTGGATTAATGTTATTCTTTATTACCTTTAATATTGAAAAAGGTTTTGCAACATTATTATTGGCACATATCGCATTTTGCATTCCTTATGTTATATTATCTGTTATGCCTAAAATTCGCTCTCTAGATCCAAATTTAGCGGATGCTGCAATGGATTTAGGGTGTACACCTTGGATGGCTTTAATTAAAGTTATCGTACCACAAATCATGCCTGGTATTGTTTCAGGGGCTTTGATTGCTTTTACAATGTCTTTTGATGATTTTATTATTTCTTATTTTGTTACAGGAAAAGGAATTAAAAACTTGAGTATTATGGTTTATACAATGTCAAAACGTGTAAATCCTAGTATTAATGCTATTTCAACTTTAATTGTAATTTTTATTACGATTGTTTTAATTCTTGTCAATGTTGTTCCGGTAATTAGAGAAAAAAGAAAAGTTCAAACGACAGAACTTAAAGAAAAAAATAAAGCACCAAGAATTATTGCTGGAATTGTTGCAGCATGTGTATGTATGGGACTAGTTTTTGTTCAAAAAACAACTTCTTCGACTAAAAAATATGCAGGACAAACTTTACATGTCTATAATGCCGGGGAGTATACGGGTGAAAATTTGCTTTCTAATTTTGAAAAACAAACGGGATGCAAAGTAGTTATGGATTTATTCGATTCGAATGAACAAATGTATATTAAAGTAGCTAATGGTGAAGCTTATGATGTTTTAATTCCAAGTGATTATATGATTGAAAGATTAAAACAAGAAAAGCTTATTCAACCATTAGATCAAGATAAAATCACTTGCTTAGAAGATATTAATGATTCTGTTAAAAATTTATCTTATGATCCGAATAATGAATATTCTGTTCCTTATTTTTGGGGAAGTGTAGGAATCGTTTATGATAAAACAAAAGTAAGTGAAAAAGATTTAAAAGAACAAGGCTTTAATATTTTCTTGAATCAAAAATATAAAGGAGACATTTATTTATACGATTCGGAACGTGATTCGTTTATGATGGCTTTAAAAGCACTTGGCTATTCTATGAATACTGATAATGAAAAAGAGCTTGCAGAAGCTTATAATTGGCTTTTAGAGTGTGTTAATACGATGTCACCAGAAATTGTAACGGATGAAATTATTGATAACATGGCACAAGCAAGAAAAGCTTTAGGACTTGTTTATTCCGGGGATGCAACCTATATTATGTCTGAAAATGAAAATATTGGTTATTACATGCCAAAAAAAGGAACAAATATTTGGTGTGATGGCATGGTTATTCCACAAAGTTCTAAAAATGTAGATTTAGCACATGCATTTATTAACTATGTATCAAGTTATGAAGCAGCTTATGGTAATTCATCTTATGTAGGGTATACTTCACCAAACACGGAAGTTATGAACGATTTAGCGCAAAATGACTTTAAAGGAATTAATGCTTATAATCCAATTAGAACAAATAAATATGATGAAGTCTTTAACTATAATGCTGAAACAAGAAAGGTAATGGCTAATTATTGGGCTAAAGTAAAAATCGCAGCCTCTAATGCTAAAAGTGAATAATAAAAGTTCTATGAGAGTTTTCTCATAGAATTTTTTTAAAAAAATAAAATCAAAAAAATGATGAATATACGTATGAAATTTTAAATCCATAAAAAATAGATTGTAAAAAATTATAAAAAACTATTGCAAAAAAAATTTTTATAGCATATAATAATGGGGCAACGTGATAAGAGACGCGAAGCAAAATAAAGAAGTGGTTCCTTGGCCAAGTTGGTAAGGCAACAGACTGCAACTCTGTCATCATCGGTT
>ERZ826242.2012-NODE-2012-length-19183-cov-3.486146_pt1 | contig 19183 bp, 8 predicted proteins | sample MGYA00519871_ERZ826242 | MGnify/ENA primary metagenome ERZ826242 (study PRJEB31778, sample SAMEA3449226) | human gut metagenome | biome: human gut; feature: human-associated habitat; material: faeces | place: United Kingdom | collected 2010/2012 ...
CCTGGGCCAAACGGCGGCCGAGAGCTTTTGCTTCCGCAAGAACTCCCGCTTTCTCTCCGATCTGCCAGCCTTTGCTGTCCTCATCGTAGTACAGCCCTTTCAGGATCAGTTTTCCCTCCCGGCACTCTGCGTATGCAGCGATGGGTGAGGAACAGCCGCCGCCCAGATATCGGACAAAGGCCCTCTCCGCCTCTGCCACCGCTGTGGTCTCCGACTGGGTACAGGCTTCCAAAAGTTCTTCCGCCTCTCCCGCTCTGGCTGTAACTGCCAAAATCCCCTGGCCTGCTGCCGGAAGGATTTCATCGGTGGAGAAATACCGGGATATCCGCTCTTCCAGCCCCAACCGTTTCAGTCCTGCCGCCGCCAGAATATTCATCGTATATTCAAACATGGCTCTGACCGCCTCTCTGGCATTCTCATCATCAAACTTCCGTTTCAGCACCCTGCTCTTATGCCGCTGTATCAATACCCACATCAGGAATGCAATCATTACAAGAAGCAACACACAGATGCCGATCACCAGCAGAATCAGGATCACCTGTACCCAGTCAATCTTCTCATCCGGTTCTTCTTCCTCCTGTTTCTCTTCCTCCTGCTGCTCCATATCCTGTTCATCCTGGGAACTTCCGCCGGACACGCCGCTGATATTCTGATAATCCTCCGCCTTGTTCATAATATCCAGATAGGACGGTGTCGTCTCAAACGGCAGCCAGCCCACACCATCCTGATAATATTCTACCCAGGCATGTGCATGCGTATCATCCACCACATACGGTTCTCCGGCTGTCATCGCCTGTGCATCCTCCGGCGTGATCAGATATCCTTCCACATATCGTGCCGGGATTCCGTAATAACGAAACATCATGGTCGCTGCACTTGCAAAATGAACGGAATATCCTTTCTGTGAAATCTGCAGAAAATCAAAGATAAAATCATCTCCTGTCCAGCGCTCATCCAGCTGATTGCTATCCGTATAAGCCGATGTCAGAAGATACAGGATATTCTCCTTTGCCTCTGAATAGTCCACATGTTTCTCGCCCTCCGGAATCTTGGCTTCCCCGAGCAGAGAAGAAAGTGTGCGTTGGATCCGCTCCGGCATATCCAGGTAGGTGTGATATACAAATTCATTATAATAAGATTCCAGATTCTGATAATTTTTGCCTGCCTCGTCCAGTGCGTCTGCATCCAGCAATGCTGTGGTATAGACCGGATATTTTGTAATCTGTGGCAGCAGTGCCTGGTATGTATATTGCCGCTGTCCCCGCAGTCCGTCTGCTATGATGGTGCTGTCTCCGATTTTCTGTTCGCCCAGTGCTGCCTGCACACCGGAATCCGCACTGCTATCCAGCTCATACGGCACATAATAGTATCTGGAGCTGCCACCGGTGTTTTTCACGGTTATGTTATTCTTCTGCGTCCGGTCTTCCTCACTTCCAAAAATCAAGGCCGCATCTGACAATGTCTCCTGTCCGTAAAAACCGTCCCGATGAAGCCAGTAAAATAAATCCCTGCTTTTCCAGAGTTTCACCGCATCCGTATCTTTCCAACCATCCCCGGTGTAATCACTTCCGATAAAGCCTCGCAGATAATAAGATTCCGGCTGGCTCATCGTCACCGTCAGCACTGCATCCCCCTTCGGCTGAAAGGAACCCAGTCCGGAAAAACTTCCGTCCGGAAGCACTTCATTACTGCCTCCGTAGCGAAGATCCCGGATTTTTTCCACGGCTGCTGCTTTCCAATCCGACAATACCGTCCCATCCTGTGGCACCAGTTTTCCTAATGCCAGACTGCCAGCTGCCAGAACGATAACCGTCAGAACAGCCAGTCCGATAACATTCTGCAATGCCGCCAGACGCTGTCTGCCTGCGGCAATCTGTTCTCCATGCCCCCGCATCCACACAGCGATCAGACAGCACAACACCGGGACAAAACTGCGGATCTGCACCGGACCAATACCTGTCACCAGCTGCAAAACCAGCATACAGACAATCTGCATACCAAGCAGTATCCGGTTTCCACTGCGCACCAGATACCCGCCTGCCAGTGCCAGCAAAAGCATCACCCAGAGCACTGCCAGATACCGTGCAGCAGAAGTGTCCACGGTCACAGCATAGGATGAAAACAGGTACGGAAACCGATGCCCCAGCATGTCAACTGCATGATTGCAGATCTGATGGATACCACTGAGCCACATCTGATGTGCCGCCAGGGCGATCACCGCCAGGGCACCACACCAGCTCAGAATTCCAAGCCATCGTCTTCCGGCACCATTCTCTGACCATCCACCGGCTGCCAGCTGCTGAAGCAGGGCTGCAGCCAGCGCCGCCAGCAGACAGATTCCAATAGAGATATCAAGCTGCAGGGAACTCTCCAGCCAGAAAGTCATACCTGCCAGGTAGAGCCATACAAAGCAGACATCTGTCAGAAATGCCGTCAGCCGGTTTTTCCTTCCATTCTGCACCTGTACCGGGCGCAGTAAAAACGCGCCTTTCTTTTTATTACTGTTTCTGTTATTCTTCATAATCATTTATCTTTCCATGATGTCTCTTGCATCCATTGCAATTTTCCCTATCTGATTTTTTTGCATTCTTCTCTAAATTTCAAGATACGACAGTGTCTCGGGCAGATTCTCCGGTGTTCCGCCCAGAATCGCAATGCCATCCTGCTGATCATACCCGGCTGCCTCTCCGGAACAGATCACTTCCGTCAGAATACACTGACTTGCCAATCCGCCCAGGCTCGCCTGATGCGCCTGTGAAAAAATCACCATATGTGCAAATTCCAGCTGCTCCCGGCTTTCCATATAATGATCGGCAACACTCATGCCATCTCTGCCCGGTACGGCCCCCAGCAATTCCGGCAGCAGTGCGTTCAAATCTTCCTCTGTTTCCACTTCCACACACTGAAAAGTATTTTCCTCGTGATTCTGCCAGCCGATGCTGTGAATAATCTGCTGACTCAACAGTTCCTGTGAGACAGAATACAATGCCTCTGCCAGTGCATCCAGACAATCCGCATCTGCTTCCTCTGTACCATATCCGGTCTCCAACAATAAAAGAATCGTATTCTGAATTGGCAGTCCATAATCCCGCACCATGAGATTGTCAAACTTCTCCGTCAGTTTCCAGTGGATCTGACGGATCCGGTCTCCGGGCTGATATTCACGGATCGCAAACGTCTCAGATGGATCGTAGCCCGCCTTTTTCATGGAATACTCATCACTATCCATATTTGTACTCTCTCCATAAACAATCTGTGTCTCCAGAGAAAAACTCTCCGGCACCACCAGTGCAAATGCAGAAATCTCCCGGGATGGCACTGTCTTTACCGGAAACAGACCAAAAGAGTCATAACAGATCATTTTTTGAAGGGAAAGGCGTACCTTGCCCGCGTGTCGGCTCTTTAGCAGAAACTCTGTATCTGTATTGCTTCTGGACGGTGCTGCCATATGAATGGAGATCACCTCTTTCTCACCGGTCAAAAGATTCTCGCAGCTGACACGGCAAAGAATCCGGTCTGTGGGAAACAGGCTTTTATTTGTCAGCAGGATTTTCCCTGCAAATGCTGTGCCTTTCTCTCCATAAGCTGAAATTGTCAGTTCTGTTTCTAACCTTTTCGCAGCCCGGCGTACCGGAAGAGCCGCCAGCAACGGAACGATTACAGAAAGGAGCACCAGGAGATATCCTGCCATACTGTCAGTCGCCATACAAAAAATCACCGACATCAACAACCACAGTCCCCATAATACTCTGGACTTTTTCATAGTCTCCTCCTGTTACCGGCCCATATCCGGTGATTTTGTCTGTTTCATGACCTGTCTGAGAATATCATCCGCAGACAACTCAGAAACTCTTGCTTTCGGGTTCAAAATAATTCGATGGGCACACACATCGGTAAAAATCTGCTGTACATCTTCCGGAATGACATACGTTCTGCCTTCCAGATACGCATGTGCCTTTGCCATACGCACAATTGCCAGGGCACCTCGCGGACTGACTCCGAGACGGATCAGTTCATGCTCTCTGGTGGCTGTGGCCAGGGCAGTGACATATTCCAGAATGGAATCCTCCACATGGATATCACGCACTTCCTGCTGCATGGCAATGATATCTTCCCCTGAGATCACTTTGCTGATATGATCCAGCGGATTTACTTTCTGTCTGTCTCTGAGGATTTCCACCTGACTCTTGAAATCCGGATATCCCATCTGCAGACGGATCACGAATCGGTCCAGCTGAGCCTGCGGCAGCAGCTGTGTTCCCGCAGAACCAACCGGATTCTGAGTTGCAATCACTACAAACGGTTTTGGCAGCTGATGTGTCACACCATCCACGGTCACCTGTCCTTCTTCCATAACCTCCAGCAACGCCGACTGTGTCTTACTGGACGTACGGTTGATCTCATCTGCCAGCAGGAGGTTGGTCATAACTACGCCCGGTTTGTAATCAAACCCGCCGGTTGCCTTGTTATACACGGAAAATCCAACGATATCCGACGGCACAACATCCGGTGTAAACTGCATACGCTGATACTGTACCCCCATGACCACAGAGCACGTCAGTGCCAGTGTGGTCTTACCGGTTCCCGGCACATCATCCAGAAGGATATGCCCCTCTGATAAGATTGCCATCAGCACACGCTCCACAACATTTCTTTTTCCGATAATTACTTTTTCAATCTCATTTATGATCGCATCTGTACGACTGTTCATTCTGTCTGCCTCCCTTATAAACCTGTTATTCTGTCATTATTTTTACAGATGTCCTGCGATCACCTGTGAAAAACATGATCCTCCTGTTTAATCATAGATACTTGAACTTGTATCCACTCCAATATCCTTACCCACACTCAGCGTGTAGATCAGATGGATTTCATCTCCGTCACGGATTGGCCGTGTTCCCATGGTCTGCGCAATATAATAGTGATTCAGCGTCACCATCCAACCGGAACCAGCAGTAAAGTCTCGTTCTCCCAGACTGTTCGGATTCTTCGGACCTTCTGCAATATCATACCCCAGCATCTCCAGAAGTGACCGTTCCTCAGCAGAAATGCTCCATCCGTCTGTGATACCGGTCTTCATGACATGGCGCAGGAAATAGCTGTCCGCATCCGCCACACCGTCATGAATCGTACTGTAACCATGTGCTGCCAGACGATCTTCCACGATCTGTGCCACCGTCTGATCGGATTTCGCCGTAATTGTCTCATCGATCATAGTACCAAGTCCCAGCACCTCACCGGATACGATCACACGCACCCTTGCCTCTTCCGCCACCGGATTGTAAGTAACCGTCAGCGTCTTCTCTGCCGTGTATCCCTCATTGTCCACAGCTTTGATCACCACAGTATTCGGTCCTTCTGTCAGAACCAGATTGTACTCATATGTACCATCCGTCTCACGGCTGTGATAGTCCTGATATGCTCCGTTCAGATAGAGTGTAAAATTCTGATTTGCCTTTAACTCATTTCCGTTATAATCGAATACCTTGATCGGAATGATAAACGGATTCTTGTTTACTGTCTCATTTGTAACATCAGCACGGATGACCGGTGCCTTTCTCTGGTTTTCTGCCGGATCCAGTACCCGTTCATAGGTGACAGACCAGGTGTACCACTGTGGTTCCCCGTCAGAATCCGTACAATATACTTTAATGTCCGTGCTTCTTGACGCATCCAGGGTGATTTGGATGTATCCGTCCGCTCCCGCCAGATCTGTGATATCCAGTGTACCGTAACGGTTCGTCATCTGGATCTTGTCAATCTTCTCCACACCGGTTACCGTGGAATTGCGTACCCGGAAAGAAAAATCACCGGATGTGGAGGCATATTTCAGCTTCGTGATTCCCTTGAATACTTTGTCACCGATGCCCGGATTGTTGGAGATCTTCTCTGTCCGGATTGAGCTCTCAAAACTGATCATAAAATTGTCGATTTTATAATTTACCGTACAGGAAATCGTCTTCTGGGTGTTGCCGCCCTCCCCGGCGGTTACTTTTAATTGATTGTTTCCCAGTGTCAGACCCATCCGGTAGATACCGTCAGAATCTGCTTTCTGTATCTTGTTATTCAGACGCACCCGGGCAGCCACATCATTGATGACACCACCGGAGGCTTTTCTCGCCCTGACCTCGATCCAGAATGAATCCTGCATCACCGTCAGTGCATCCTGATCATTGATGTACTCACCTGTCCGTGCATTTCTTACTACCAGTTCCACCTCGTTTTCCGGGTAGTAATAGATCGTATATATTTTAGTCGATGCGTCAATCTGGTTATATTTACTGTCACGGAAACGCACTGTGACATAGACCGAGTTGGCACCTTCCTTTAACGTCAGCGAATCCCTGCTCCTGCAGATCCGCCCGCTTCCATTCAAATTCACTGTCATGCTGACCAGTGTCAGCTGTTTTCCTTTTTCGGTGAGATCCACGGTAAAGGGATATTCCGGATCTGTCACCTCATCTCCGTCCTTCAAGCTTGTGGTAAATAACGCCGCAGACTGTGACGGATTCAATGTGGTCTGCTGACCACCATCGGATGGAATTCCGGAATTGCCCCCGGTAGTTCCATCGCCTGAACCATTGCCCTGATCATCGCCCGGCTGATCGGAACTTCCGTTTCCACTGCCGCCGCTCTGGTTTTTCTGGATCAGATTCATCAGACTGCCTGGAATATCGGCAGCCACTGCGTTCTGGATATTCGGATCGCTTATATTCTGATCCGGATTCTGTGTATCCTGATTCTGTTGCTGCTCCTGCTGAGGAGTATCCTGATTTTGTTCCTGTTTCTCTTCTTCCTGTTGCTGTTCTTCCTGTTCTGCCTGATTGGCGGAATCACCTGCATTAATATTTGCATTTCCGATATTCGCCAACTGATCCATGTCCATATCCAGCGTAGAGGAAAGCAGATACATCCGTGATGCATCCGCACGGTTCCTGTCCATGGGATTTTCCGGGGCTGTCTTTCCAAAAGAAATCATCAGCGCCAGAAACAGAGCCACAATTCCGGCTCCCGCCAGTGCTCCTCTTATTTTCTTTTTATTTTTTCTGTTTCTACTTCCCGGTCTGTTCATGAAATTCCCCTGTTTTTTTGACAAAAGCAGGTTTGTTCCGGCTGCAAAGTCCGAAACAAACCTGTTTTTTACTTCCTTGTGTCCATCTAAATGATGTGTATGCAATAATTGTCAGATAATTATTCGCAATCTGCCAACGCTACTTGCTTATTCACGTTAGAATCTGACTGCTCCTCCAACTACATTCCATACACCGTATGCATTTCTTACAGTTCCTGTATACCCAAAGTTGATGGCACCGTTCTCTACATACCACCAGCCACAGTTGCTGTCGTATACCAGTCCTGTGTAGCCGAAGTTTACAGCACCGTTCTCTACATACCACCAGCCACAGTTGCTGTCATTGTACAGTCCTGTGTAACCAAAGTTAATCTGGCTGTTCTCTACATACCACCAGCCATAGTTACTGTCATATACCAGTCCTGTGCGTACAAATGTGATGGTGCTGTTTTCTACATACCACCAGCCATACTCATTTGCTGTCAGACCAGTGTATGCAAATGTGATGGTTCCATTCTCTACATACCACCAGCCACAGTTCTTGTCATTGTACAGACCTGTGTACTCAGCATCTACTTTGCCGGCTTTGACATAATGCCATCCGTAAACAGCATCGTTGTAAAGTCCGTTGTAAGTAGTATCTACTTCACCGTCTTTTAAGTAATAGAGACCGTCTTCTCTCTCCTGAAGACCTGTAAACTCTCTTGCTTTATCTCTGGTTGTTACATGTGCAGTCAGATCAACCGGAGCTGTGCTCTCATTGCCGTCCGTGAAATACAGACCTTTGATCGCTACTTCTACCGGATCATCTACATATTTTAATACTTTAAATTTTAATGCAAACGTTGCTTCCGAGAAGGTAGTATCTTTTGCAGATGTCAGGTAAGAGAAATTTCCTCCCGCAGTGGATACCATCGCTTTCTCCGGAAGATCTTTTTTCTCAAGTCCCTCAAATTCCAGTACAGTTTCATCGTAGTTTCCTTTTAATTTACCAAGAAAACCTCTCAGCTTCTGCTCCGTTTTTACAGTTACCGGGATTTCCACTGTTTCCCCGATATAAGCACTGACATCTCCTGTTGAGCAGTCTACTTTGTAACTTGCTGCTGCCTTTGCATCTACAGTTCCGCCTGCTGCAAACATTACTGCTGCTGCCATGACGGTTGCGCCAAGCAATGCTGTCAATTTCTTTCTGACTTTCATGATTCTTCTCCTTTTCTTTTTTGGTGCCTTTTGTTTTATGATGTGCGTGTCAAAAGTTAATTTTGCTGTTTACATCATTTTATAACGCTGCGGTAATCTGATCCATCAGAATCGCCGCATCCGTCATATCTACTACATGATCCCCGTTCAGATCTCCCATAGTCTGATCTACGCTCCTACCCGCAGTAAGGGCATCCAGTATCCACGACAGATCCGTCATATCGATTTTTCCGTCCTGATTCAGATCTCCCGGAGTCGGTGTTACGGGATCCGGCGGATTATCTCCACCGGTATATGCTGCGATATCAAGCTGCGCCCCATTGCTGAAACGCTGTGCATAACTCATTTCGTATAGATACAGGGTGCATTCCTCTTTTCCCAGCCCCGGAATGGTCACCACCTGGTCTCCTGCATGGATCGCAATACGCTGTCCCTGGGACTTCACCTCATTGGCAGCCGGAATATCAGCATACGCCCCACGGTAGGCCGGCAGGTAATACAGATACCCGTCAATCTTCGCATGGATCCGGAGTGTCACGGAATCTGCGGTACGATTCGTCACATTCTCCCGGTCAATGGTAAATTCCGGCCAGTCATTGTTCCGGTACAGATTTATATAATAGCTGCGTGTAGTCACACCATCCTCTGCTGTCACTGTAATGCAGATACGCGCCGGATCTGTCTCAGATAACGGCCGCACTTTGTAGCGGGCACGGATCTGATCATCAAAAGCTGCCGTGGCCGGTGTGATTTCCTGTCCTGAACGGACCCCATCCACACCATATACTGCTGTCACTTTAACCGTCGCCTTGCTGTCTGCTGCTACCGGCCAGATATAATACGGTTCTCTGTCCTTTCCACTTCCGAAAAGTGAAGAATTGTACTCCGTGATATCCGGCTGGAATGCGGGTTCCATTTCCATCTCAAATACATTCACGATAGTGGAAAAACTGACCTGCAGCTGACTAAGACTGGAGTCACTGCTCTTCGTATGAATCGAAAACTGGTACGTTCTGGTCTGTCCCTCTCTGCCAAGCATTACGGAAAGTTCTGCTTTGCCGTCCACCAGCCGGATCTTCTGCTCTGCTCCTTCCTTACCGTTCACCGTCACAAGCGTTCCATCAGACACTTCAAACTTCATAGTAACCTCAGAAGTTCCTGCATCCAGGATCACCGTATGGTTTTCTGCCTGCCCGTCAAACGCTCCGCCATCATCAACGACGGCATTTCCGTCTGAAATGATAACATTTTCCAGATACAGGGAGGAAGATTTGATGGCATACATCCAACCGGATTCATACCGGACATACAGATTGCCATTTTTATCTGCCAGCACGGTACCGCTGCCGTTTCCATAGACCTCGCTCTGCTGATAAAGCAGCCCGCTGCCCTCGCCCGGGCTGGTAAGCCCTGCTTTATCTTTCAGCAGATAGATACTTCCATTTGTACTGTCTGTCGTAAAATATACGTAGACATATCCGGTCTGTTCTTCATAAGCTGTGGTCAGTGTACCGCTTCCTTTCGGGAATCCGCTGACATTCATCTGGTAAGCCAGGCTCAGTGTACCGTCTTTTCCGATATCCACCACATTCAGATGATACGGACTGTGAATTGTGCCATACGAATCCTTACCGGCACTTCCCACATAAAGTCTTCCCTGATATATCAGAGGGGTTCCACAGATTGTGTCATCCAGTCTGATCTGCTGTGCATGCTCTGTATCCGGCAATCCGTCCTCTGTCAGTGGATATGCACATACATATCCGTTCTCTGTGGAAAAATAGATGCTGCCGGATGCATAACTGATGGCACTGGAAGGTGCTCCCAATTCGGTGGAAAGTGCAATCGTCTGTACGGTTTCTCCGGTTTTCTTATTCAGGCAGTACAGACTGCCGGAACGGCCGCAGGCGTACAGATATGTTTCACCGGTATAAACACCGCTGCGGTAATAACCGCCGCTGTCATACTTCCGCCAGATTGGTGTCTTGTCCTCATCCTTCTGATCCACATTTTCATCTGCTGCGTTCAGACAGACAAGATTGCCATCTGCAAATCCTGCATACAGATATCCGGAATCATATCGGAGTGCGGTCGCTGTATTTCCTCCGATGACATCCGTATAAAGCCACAGCGATTCCAGATCTTTTGCTCGGAATGCCTGAATTCTTCCGTTCACCAGCGGAACAAAAATCATACCGTCCGCATACAGCGGTTTTGTAAAAGCACTGTTGCCTTTGCCCCGCATCTTTACGGACTTCACGGTCTCCCCGGTGTTCCGGTCCAGATAATACAGATATTGTCCCTGGAAACTGCAGATGTACTGCTCGACCAGGATACCATCGCTGATGCTGTTGGTATAATCCCCGTATGTACCATACTGTTTTTTCCATTTTACTTCTGCACCGGAAAGAGATTCCGGTGTCTGGGCTTCCAGGATGTTCTGATTGTCCTCCGTCTTCCAGTAGCTGCCCCATTCTGCGTTCAGCTGTTCCTGCTGACTGTCTGAGCCTTTTTTTAATGTAATCTGTTTTGTTTCATTATCCTTCACCTTAAAGGTTCCGGACTGTGACTGATAGCCCGGTGCCGATACCGTATAGGAATACGTGGCACCTTTGATCAGTTCAAATGTTCCGTTTTTCGGATCGATCTTCACTTTATCCGCATCATAGATGGAAACAACGGCATCCGCCGGTTCTGTATGTACGGATACATAGCAGATCTCATCCACATAAACGGTCACCACATATTCATAAGGTGATGACAGTGTTCCGTCTCCAGCCTGCAATACCAGCCGGATCTGACCATCGGTACGGTCTGCGATATCCACCGTATACGCACCATCCTCCGCTGCTTCTCCGTTTACGGTCAGACAGGTACTTGTCTTCTCCGCTCCGGTCATAGACAGATGGATCTGCTTTCTGCTGGACGGAACATGGAGGGAATACTGAAATGTCCGTTTGTCAAATGCCGGTGTGTATGCCAGCTTTGTTCCTTCATCATCTGTCAGTGTAAAGCCGCCCAGATACGTGCCACGCACCACCTGAATATGATAGTTCTCCTGATTCTCTCCGTCTTTCACTTCGATAACCAGATCCTTCGGCTCAATATTGTAAGCTTTCAGAAGTCTTCCGGTGGAAGCACTGGTCAGGGATGTCACTTCATCCGACGGCAGATTCACTGCCACTTCCTGTCCGGAAGTCACGTCTGTGAATCTGGCTGTGATCTGTGCATTCTGCGCATCATCCCGCAGCTGTGGTCTGACAAATACCACATTGGTGCTCTCCGGCACCCGCAGGGTATATTCCCGCACACCCTCCGTTGCTTCCGTCAGTTCATAACGGTTGCTTCCGGAACTGTTCTGCATAAATACCATACTTTCCAGCATCGGCTCCTGTACGGTCACAAGTACCCGGCAGGTGGCAGTATAAGTTCCAGCCTTTACTGTAATGACGGCTGTGCCGCCTTCGCCCTCCGGTGCTGTCACTGTGGCTGTCTTTCCATCCTGGGTTACCTGCACTACATCTGTGTCATCGGAACTCCAGATAACATCCGGCTGTTCTGTGGTATTCTCCGGCAGGAAAGATACCGTCAGGGTCTTACTTTCCCCGGTCTTCATCACCAGACTTGTTTTGCTGAGACGGATCCCCTCCATCACAACCTGTCCTGTCTGGCTGCTCACCGCCGCCTGCATGGGCTGTGGAAGGATGGCCGAAATGACAAGGAACAGTGTCAGCAGCCATGCTAGCCTTTTTGTAGTTTTCTTCTGTCTCCCTGTCATTTGGTTCTCCTCTCAGTCTGTTCTAAAATTGCTGTCGTCTTTTCCGAATCAATTGGCTGCGTCAATTGTTCAGATATTCTGGATGTTTATTTCTCGGTCAGCGTATCTAATAAAGCAGAAACATCTGTCATATCAACGACACCGTCGCCATTGATATCACCGGTGGATAAGGATACAGATTCATTCTCTGTAATCTTGTCCAGTAATACGGCTACGTCTGTCAGATCTACGACATCGTCTTTGTTGACATCACCAAGTGTCCAGAGTCCCTTCAGAGATACGCTGCGGATTCTGGATGCTTTTCCATCTTCCTGTTTCAGAAGCATGTATACGTTATAGCCTGCTTTTGTCAGGTCTGTCAGTTCTAACGTATTCTCACCGGCAACAACATCTACAGCCTTGCCCTCTTTTGCGATGGTTTCTGCGTCCGGGGCTGCTTTATCAGCTTCCTGTGCCAGATAGTACAATGTACCTGCTTTGTTTGCTGTAACAGCTACTTTTGCTGCATTATCTGTACGTTCAACAACTGCATTCTCACCTAATGTCAAGGTTGGCAGTGCATCATTCGTATACAGAGTAATCAGATAATCCCTGCTTTGTGTTCCGTCTGCAGAAGTAACGGTAAGTTTTATCGCAGCTGTAGTGGCAACTCCTGCCCCATATTCAGCAAACTCTACTTCGACAAATGTTTCTCCTTTATAGTTTGTACGAATATTCAGCTCAGTTCCTTCCGGCAATGTACCACCGTTATAATCATCAATTCCACTTACGGCTGTTGCCTTAATTGTATCTGTGCTATTATTCTTAACAAACCATACATAACCGCTCATAATCTCCTTTGTAGAACTATATCCTGCAAGATAATCTGTCTTTACTGGATTGAATTCCGGATCCATCACATAGTTCTTGCCCATTCCATTATTTGGACTAGTATATACATACATATTGCTCAATGTCGGGCCACGGTAAATAGCAAAATTGTAAACTCTGGTATCTTCACCATTTACAAGTGTAACTTCTACATTTGTATTGTCTCCGGTTAAGGTAATATCCTGTTTTGCACCTTGAACACCATTAATGCGTACTTCTGTGCCCTCATTCGCAGTCAGATTTAATGTTACTTTTTCCGTACCCTGATCCACATTAAACCAGTGCTCTGCCACGCTGCCTGCAAAGTTTTTTCCGCCATCAAGCACTGCATTGCCACCAATCATTTCAATATTTTTCAAGTATGCATTGGAACGTTTCAATGCCATCTGCCATGCGGAATCATTTTTCAGGTAGATTGTTCCGTCGCTGTCCGCTACCGCACTTGCGATACAATACTGCTCATGGCTCGGCGTATACAATAATCCACTCTCCGGATCAGCCTCTGTCATGCCCGGTTTATCTTTTACCATGTACAGGGAACCTTTTGCACTGTTTACCAGGAAGTATACATATACATATCCTGTCTCATCCTCGTAACCGTTGATGATCAGTCCGGATGTCTGGCAGTAACCAAAATCAGTCTTGGTCGGAACCAGATAAGCTTTACTCATGGCACCGTTCTCCGGGTTGATATCTGCTACCAGGATAGATGCGCCATCCTCACCAAAACCGCTGCCACCGGAAATACCAATGTAAAGACGGTTGTTGTAAATAGCCGGTGTACAGGTACTTGCGCCGCCATAATATAACGGCTCGATCAGGTTATCCAGATCTACTTTTCCATCCGCTGCCAGATTGTAGGAATACAGATATCCGCTCTGTGTAGAGAAGTAGATTCTTCCGTTATAATAGGAAACATCACTTCTTACTCTGTCTGCTTTTGTCTGGATCCTCTGTACGGTCACACCGGTATTTTTATCCATGACCATCAATGCACCGCCTGCGTCTACGGCAAATACATACTTGTCATTTGTCCATGCGCCGGCCCACCAGTAACCGGTCTTACTGTAATTAGTCCATAATGGTGTCTTCATTTCGGTCTGGTTGGACGGATCTTCATCAGTCGCTGTCAGACACACAAAATCGCCCATCTGGAAACCTACATAAATCCTTCCGTTCTCATAACGGATCGGGCTGTTGCAGGCACCGGTTCTTCCTTTATAACACCAGAGAGATTCCAGTGTGGAAGCGTTGAAGCACTGGATACCGCCGCCCAGCGGAACGAAGATCATTCCGTCTGCATAGGTAACCGGAATCAGGTTGAATCCTGCATTCATGAAACAGTCGCTGCTCTTTAAGACTTCACCTGTCTCTTTGTCCAGCATATATAATTTACCGCCGGACTGTGTATATACCTTGTTATCTACGATAACCGGTGTACTTCCGCTGGAAGGCGATACAGATGTACCCATCTGACGCTCCCATTTTACTTCGATACTTTCTTTTGTGATCGGAGTCTTGGACTTGATAACAGACTGATTGTTGGAGTCTGCACGGAATCCCGGATACTCTGCTTTCAGCTGTGGAAGTTTTTCACCTTCAGCGGCTTTGTCCAGTGTGATATCCAGTGTGGATGCTTCTGTCAGAGTGATCTTATCTGTTTTTCCCACATATCCTTCACAGGATGCAGTCCATGTATACTCTGTATTCGGAGCGAGATAGTATTTACCATTATCCTGATAAATACGCTCACCCTTGTCAGTATACAGACACACCTGTGCGTTTGCCGGCTCTACATTCACATCAAGAGTAGCGGATGCTGCTTTTGTGATCGTCAGTGTATATTCGTCTGCGCTTGCTGCGCCATTGTTTGGTTTGATCGTAACGACGTTCTCACCGTCTGCCACATCCAGCTTATATGTACCGTCTGCGGATGCTGTTCCGTTGAACAGAATCTCGGATTCCTCCGGATTCTGTAACTCTACCGGATCGATTGCTTTGATCGTTACATTTGATACATTGTCCAGTACCTGTGCTGTATAAGCAGTCTTTTTGGAAGAAAAAGACGGACTGATGGAAACTGCATTTCCGTTATGATCTGTCATGGACAGACCGGATAGTTTTGCAGATCGCACTACATGGATAACATACGTTTCAGTCACATCTCCCTTGGTTACTGTGAGACTCAGATCATTTCCTTTTCCGCTCACTCCCAGGAAGGCCTGGTCAAATCGCACATATACGTTACGTGCCGTATCTTCTTTTGTAAACTCTTTTCCATCCAGATCGATATACTTGAATGTATATTTCATGGACGGATCTTTGGAAGCTTCTGAATTCAGCACCGGCTTCATGGACAGATACGTTGCACTTGTATCTGCCGGAATAGTTACCTCGCCGTTTTCAAAAGCTTTTTCGCCGGAAATACCGGACACCAGGACACCACTCAGAAAATTATGTGTCTCTGATACAGCCGTCGTATCTGCTTCTGTGGAAGCAACATCGGAAGTATACAGATCAGCATTCTGTCCTCCCTGTGCTTTTGTATTTTCATCTGAATCAATCTGTTGTGTTTCAGCATCTTCTGCCGAAACGGTCTGCTGTGTCGCAATCGCCGCATCACTTACTGTGGTGGCTGCAGCGGGTACTACACAAGTGTTTACCGCAACAGCACAGCTCAGTAAGAGCGCAAGCCATCGTTTTCTCATATCTACGTTCCTCCTCCTTATTGCAGCGTGCTTCTGTCCATGATTGGATTCTGCACGCAATTTGCCTGTTGCCTTTTAAACCGGTCCCCCTTCCGTATCATATTTAAAAAGCCAGGTATACCCCATCCGTTCACAGCTTTTCAGAAAAAATGTTATGCTAATTCACGATCTCTGCGATACATTTTTTTGTATAGAAAATCCGGATTTTCACCCCATTTTTCCTGATTTTTTGAAAAAAAATAAACATCCGTTTATGCCATCGGATATGTGTAGTATCTATATGCAATTGACTGTATTCTGACTCAGAGTTCATACCTACTTGCTGTCCCTTCCCAGTTTTCCAGTGGATCTGACAGTGTCCGTTCTCATTACAGCGGGGATAAGCCGTGCCGGAATCTAACCGGACTTCCAGAAAAATATCTATTTCACAACTGCATATTCCTGTATTCTTTTCTGTTTTTTATCATATCCTATGCACCATATTCTGTCAATGGATTTGCCACTATTTTTCAGCAAAAAAACGATTTATCTGAACTTTTAAAAGTTATCTTTGGTATTTTTTCACAATTTAAAACGCAATCTATCCAAACTTCCCATGGCAGATTTCCTCTGCCGGTCCTGTCAGATAAAGGTGCCCATGACGTCTGTCATATTGTACCAGAAGCTCTCCCCCGGTCATTCTTACCAGCACGGATGCACCGCATTTTTTCTGCCGCATGGCAGCTGCCACCGCTGCGCAGGCTCCGGTTCCACAAGCAAAGGTTTCACCGCAGCCCCGTTCCCAGACCCGCATCCACAGATGCCCTGCATCCTGTACCCAGACAACTTCCACATTCACCCCTTCCGGAAATATCTCCTCATTTCCAATAACGGTTCCTTCCTGTTTTAACGGGAACTGCAGCATTGCTTCCCTGCTTTCCACAAACAGTACACAGTGCGGATTTCCCATGGATACACACACCGGCCGAAACAACAAAAAACGGGCAGATATGTGCTCCGGCACAAATTCCGGGGTTCCCATATCCACCCGGACCGAGCATATCCTGTCCGTATCTTCCTTTTTTATCAGCTGCAGACGGTACAATCCTGCATCCGTCTCGATCAGCAGATTCACTTTTTCTGTTTTTCCATGATCATACACATATTTTCCCAGACAGCGGATGCCATTGCCGCACATTTTTGCCGGGCTTCCATCCGCATTGTACAGTTTCATCCGAAAATCTGCCTGCGGATGTTCCGCATTGCACACACGGATAACACCATCGGCTCCGATACCGCGGTGCCTGTCACAGAAATGCCTTACCAGCTCCGGTGACAGCTCACTTTCCTCACAGCAATGCTTCTCTGTTTCAAAGCCCTCTCTGCCGTTTTTCTGTCTGTGATCCGTATCATCAAGAATGATAAAATCATTTCCCAGACCATGCATTTTCACAAATTTCATGTGTACACTCCACATATCCTGTCTGGATATTATATGTATGACACTGCACATTTGTGCAATTTCTCTTTTTTACAACTTCAGACAAGTTACGAATCCAGCATACCGAGGATCATCTGTGCCGTCTCGGTAAAACTGGTTCCATTGTCCATACTCGTCTTCTGCAGATAACGATGGGCCTCTTCCTCCGTCATCTGATTTCGCTCCATCAAAATGGCCTTTGCACGATCCACCAGCTCCTGCTCTTCTTTTGTACGCTTCCGCGGAGCATTCCGCCGCTTCCGGCGTTTCCGTTCCAGATTGTAAGATACCATTTCCACCGTGGACAGCAATTCATGGATTTTCAACGGCACAGACAGACCGACGATACCCGGCGTACCGTTCTCGTTCCACTGATCCTTTGTGGAAATAACGATCATCTCAAACCCCGGCGGCAGACATTCCGCCAGTTCCTGATAAATCATATCTGACAATTTATAAGTGCAAAGCACAAGTCCGTCCTGCAGACCGTTTGCTTCCTGAATGACCTGTGCACCGTTGGTACAGACACAGACCACCTGATAGCCGTTTCTGACGAGTACATTTTTTATATTTTTCCCGTTTTCCGCTTTCGGGAATGCAACAATTATCCTTGTCAAAACTCAACCATCCACCTTTTTAAAATTTGTCGAGATATGTGTCCACTTCCCATTCCGTTACAGCTCTGCAGTAACGATTCCATTCGTCCTTTTTGGAGCCGATATATACGTTGCTGATATGCTCACCCAGGACTTCACGGATAAAAGCATCCTTTTCCATAGCGCATACCGCATCGTACAGGTTCGTTGGCAGGGATTTGATATGCAGCTGCTCTTTCTCTTCCTCTGTCATATGGAAAATATTTTTCTGTATATTTTCCGGCGGTGTGATTTTGTTCTTAATGCCATCCAGTCCGGCTGCCAGGCACAATGCAATGGTCAGATACGGATTGGCTGCGCTGTCCGGACTTCTCAGTTCGATTCGTGTGCCGCTGCCAAAGGATGATGGAATACGGATCAGCGGACTTCTGTTTGTTACGGACCACGCAATATGAAGCGGTGCTTCAAATCCGGACACCAGTCGTTTGTAAGAATTTACCAGCGGATTTGTAATGGCAGTCATGCTGTATACATGTTTCATCAGACCGCCGATAAAATAATACGCATCCTGGCTCAGACCAAATCTGTCCGTTTCATCTGCAAAAATATTTCTGCCGTCTTTGCGCAATGACATATTGATATGCATACCGGAACCACTGACACCACTCTTTGGCTTCGGCATAAATGTGGCATGCATGCCGTGGCGTTTTGCAATCGTCTTCACTGCCAGCTTGAAGGTCATAATATTGTCTGCCGCATGCAGTGCCGGTTCATAACGAAAATCAATCTCATGCTGCCCCGGGGCGATCTCGTGATGGGAAGAAGCCACTTCATATCCCATCTCCTCCAGAGTCAGCACAATGTCTCTCCTTGCGTTTTCTCCCAGGTCCACCGGACTTAAGTCCATAAAGCCCGCCCGCTCATGGGTCAGCGTGGTGGGCGCCCCGTTGTCGTCGGTATGGAACAGGAAGAACTCACACTCCGGATTGACCTTAAAGGTATATCCTTTCTCCTTTGCTTTCTTTACCGCCTCCTGAAGGATATACCTGGGGCTTTCTTTGTAGGGCGTGCCGTCCGCCTTATAGATATCGCAGATAAATCTGGCCACCTTCCCCTGCTGGGGCCGCCAGGGCAGAATGCAGAAAGTATCAAGATCCGGATGGAGATACATGTCCTCCTCTTCATTTCTGTAGAAGCTTTCCATGGAAGAAGCGTCGATGACACATTCGTTATCCATGGCTTTTTCCAGCTTGCCAAACGGGATCGCGATATTCTTCATGGTACCAAACATATCGGTAAACTGAAGACGGATAAATTCCACGTCTTCCTCCTCTGCCATGCGTAAGATATCCTCTCTGGTGTATTTCCCCATCATCACCAACCTGTCCTTTCTCCGTACACCGGTTAATAAAAAGGGCGCACTTACCCGGGGGTTCCCCGAATAAGAACGCCGTTGTCCTTTATGGGTGCTATTATAGCAGTGCAGATTTGAAATGTCAA
>ERZ826242.2017-NODE-2017-length-19156-cov-14.524318_pt1 | contig 19156 bp, 16 predicted proteins | sample MGYA00519871_ERZ826242 | MGnify/ENA primary metagenome ERZ826242 (study PRJEB31778, sample SAMEA3449226) | human gut metagenome | biome: human gut; feature: human-associated habitat; material: faeces | place: United Kingdom | collected 2010/2012 ...
CGAGACGCAAAGCTTTTCTACGGAATTACGGAAAACAAAAAAGTGCCAACGAACACTTGACACAAACGATTCACGATTTTGAATTGCATTTATTATTTATCGTGGTAAAATAGAAACAGGTTCCTTGTTCGAGGAGGGACTAATTTTATATGGATTGGAGAAAAAAGTATGAAAAGATTATTAGTAGCCCTGATTATGTTGGCTGCATTTTTCTGCCTGCCGGTGAAAGCAGAAGCTGCTGGGAAAGCGCTCCGTATTCCGGGACCGGCGTGCCAAAAAGGAAATGATATTTATTATTGTTATTCCATGGGCGGTCTGCGCATGAATTTGATGAAGATAAATAAGAAAACAAATAAGGTTACAAAAATTGTTTCCTACAAAAACAAAGGGAGAGATACGAATGCCTTTGAAAATTTGAATGTGAAGGGCAATACCATTTATGCAGCATATGATTTAGTATGTGGAACAGGAGCATCGGATAGTTATATATGCCGGATTGACAGCAAGAAAAAAACGAAAAAATTACTTACCAAGGGAAGAAATCCGGTTTTGATTGGTAAAAAAATATATTTTATTAAGACTGCTTATAACAAAGAATACGACAGTGATAAAGATATGGGAATTTATGTTATGAACCTTTCCGGCAAAAAAATAAAGAAGGTCTGTAAAATGCCGGTTTCCGGGCTTTATGAGCTGGGAACCGATGGCAAAAATTTTGTGTATAGTTATTATAACAAAAAAGGAAAATTATCGCTTCGCTATATGACGAAAAAGGGCAAAAAACTGGGTGCTTATAAAAAAACGGAGTCATCTTTTTGCAGTCCGTCTTACAACTTAAGAAGTACCGTAGGAAACAAGCAATATTATATTGCAGCAAATCGCGTAGTGTGTGTGGACAAAACGACAAATGAGACAACGGTTTTGGCCGATTTTGGAACCGGCATTAGTTCCTATGTGGACAATTTTCAGGTGTTTCATGATGTGATTTTGGTTCGCGGAGTTAAGGAAGAATATATTCCTGCGTACAAAGAAATGGCAGGAAAAGGATATATCTATATGATTCATTTAAATGATTTGTCCAAGGTCTTGCTGAAAAAATACAATAGTGGCGAATAAAGGAGAAATGATATGATTTTTAGAAGTCGCTCATTTAAGGAGGCAAAGTCATTTTATGTATTATAATAACGTACTTGATTTAATTGGAAACACACCGCTTATGTGCCTGCAGGAGAGCACAGGTTACAATATATTTGCAAAGGCAGAGTTTTTGAATCCCGGCGGAAGTATTAAAGACCGCATCGCAAAAAATATGATTGAGACGGCAGAGGCGGAAGGAAAATTAAAACCGGGGATGACAATTATTGAACCTACGAGTGGAAACACAGGAATTGGTCTGGCTCTTGTTGGAGTGAGAAAAGGGTACGAGGTTATTATTGTGATGCCGGAAAACATGAGTGAGGAGCGAAAAAAGGTAATTCAGGCATTTGGTGCCAAGCTTGTCCTCACAGAGCCGAAACTTAGTATTGGCGGTGCAGTGGATAAGGCAAATGAGATAGCAAGTGCAAATCCTGAGAAATATTATATGCCACAGCAGTTTGTGAATCCGGCAAATCCGGAAGCACATTATCGGAAAACGGCAGTCGAACTTAGTGAGCAGCTGGGAAAGAAAATTGATATTTATGTTTCCGGTGTGGGAAGCGGAGGTACCTTACAGGGGATTGCCAAGTATTTGCTTGAGCAAAATCCAGATACGAAAATTGTGGCGGTAGAGCCAAAAGGAGTTTCGGCACTTCACGGAGATGGACCGGGAATCCACCAGATACAAGGAATTGGAGATGGATTTATTCCGGATGTATTAGACACTGGTTTGATTACCGATGTTGTTGAGGTATCGGACGAGGATGCGATAAATACAGCGAGAAAACTTGCAAAAGAGCAGGGGCTTTTGGTAGGAACTTCATCCGGGGCGAATGTATTTGCAGCAATGCAGATGGCAGAAAAATACGGAAAAGACAAAGTGATTGCAACGGTTCTTGCAGACCGTGCGGAGAGATATTTTAGCACGGGATTAATCTAACGTGGAGAGATGAGCAAATAAAAAACTGAGGATTTTTATAGGATGAAAGTACAGGTGATTCGTTCTAATCGAAAAACAATCGGACTTGAGGTGCGCGCAGATGAAAGTGTGATTTTGCGGGCGCCTCAGTGGCTTTCCGAAAAAGAATTGGATGAATGGATTGGGGAGCATGCCTATTGGATTGAAGAAAAAGTAAAACAGATGCGGCAGAGAAATTTGAACAAGAAACTGACTGGGGCACCTGCCGTTGATGAAATTTCGGATGTAGAGTGGAAAAATATTCTGGGAGAATTTACAGAGAGGGTAAACCATTTTAGTAAAGTTATGGATGTCACCGTTGGCAGAATCACCATCCGCAATCAGAAGACAAGATGGGGGAGCTGCAGCTCAAAGGGCAATGTGAATTTTAATTATCAGTTGTATTATATGCCGCGTGAACTTATGGATTATGTCATTATTCATGAACTTTCGCACAGACGTCATATGAACCATTCGGCAGAATTTTGGCAGGAAGTAGAGAAATATTGTCCGGCATATCGGGAATGCAGGAAAAAGTTGAGGGATTATGAAATAGCCCCTTGAATTTTCTGGAAAACTTAGTATAATATACACTATAAAACGAAATGAATTCGTATGTTTTTGTGCAAATTCAACAAAAAACAAAGGGGGACTTAATCTATGGCAAACAGATTTGTATTGAATGAGACATCGTATCATGGTGCAGGAGCAATCGCAGAGATTGCAACAGAGACGAGAAGCCGAGGCTTCAAGAAAGCGTTTGTATGTTCAGATCCGGATTTGGTAAAATTCGGTGTAACACAGAAGGTGCTTGATGTGCTGGATAAAAATGGTATGGCGTATGAGTTATATTCAAATATTAAACCAAATCCAACCATTGAGAATGTACAGACTGGTGTGCAGGCATTCAAGGATGCAAAAACGGATTATTTGATTGCGATAGGCGGTGGTTCTTCGATGGATACAGCAAAAGCAATTGGAATTATTATTAATAACCCGGAGCATGAAGATGTGATAAGTCTTGAAGGTGCAGTCGATACAAAGAATAAGAGTGTGCCGATTTTCGCAGTACCTACGACAGCGGGAACGGCTGCCGAGGTTACGATTAACTATGTAATTACCGATGCGGCGAAAAATCGTAAAATGGTTTGTGTAGACCCGCATGATATTCCGGTTGTTGCATTTATTGATCCGGATATGATGTCGTCTATGCCAAAGGGCTTGACGGCTGCAACAGGAATGGATGCATTGACACATGCGATTGAAGGATATATTACAGTAGGAGCATGGGAATTGTCCGATATGTTCCATTTGAAAGCAATCGAAATTATTTCACGTTCTCTGCGTGGCGCAGTGGAAAATACACCGGAGGGCAGAGAAGGTATGGCACTTGGTCAGTATGTTGCCGGCATGGGCTTTTCTAATGTTGGACTTGGTATTGTTCACTCAATGGCACATCCTCTTGGTGCTTTATATGATACACCACACGGAATTGCAAATGCAATTATTCTGCCTACTGTTATGGAATACAATGCAGAAGCAACCGGTGAAAAATATCGTGATATTGCAAAAGCAATGGGCGTTGAGGGTACGGAAAATATGTCACAGGAAGAATATCGTAAAGCGGCTGTTGATGCCGTAAGAAAACTTTCACAGGATGTTGGAATTCCGGCAGATTTGAAAGAAATCGTGAAGAAAGAAGACATTCCGTTCCTCGCACAATCGGCTTATGATGATGCGTGCCGTCCGGGAAATCCGAAAGAAACAAGTGTAGAAGATATTACAAAATTATATGAAAGTCTTCTGTAAAATGGAGTAATAAAAAAACTGTCGTCCATATGGATGGCAGTTTTTTTGTTTTCGTTATTTAATTTTTCCTTCTTTATGACGTTTGAAGAAATCCCTTGTTTCTTTTGCCACGACACCACTTAGGGCAAAAATAGCAATCATATTTGGAATTGCCATCAAACCGTTAAAGATATCGGCAATTGTCCACACGGCACTGACGGTCATATATGGACCGATAAATACGGCAAGAATGTAAATCCAGCGGAATATTTTTACATGTTTCATGTTGCCGCCACTCAAATATTCCAAACAGCGCTCGCTGTAATAATCCCAGCCAAGAATTGTTGTAAAGGCAAAGAATACAAGGCAGAGCATTAAGACAAATGCGGAAACTTCAGGAGGGAACGGAAGTCCTTTCTGAAAAGCATAGGTCGTAACGCCGACACCCTCAAGTCCTTTTACCTGCCATGCACCGGTTAATACAATGGATAAGCCGGTAAGTGTACAAATAACAATGGTATCAATAAAGGTTCCTGTCATGCTTACAAGCCCCTGACGGACAGGTTCTTTTGTCTGTGCGGCAGCTGCGGCAATTGGTGCACTACCAAGACCGGCTTCATTTGAGAAGATACCACGTGCAACACCTTTTTGCATAGCGACAAACATACTTCCGACGACACCACCGGTAATTGCTCTTGGCGAGAAAGCCGCTTCTACAATTATAGCAATGGCACTTGGCACAGCAGTGATATTGGTAACAATTAAAATGCCTGCAAACAGGAAATAAATAATTGCCATAAATGGCACGATAACCTGGCTAACACTAGCAATTCGCTTGATTCCACCAATCAAAACGGAAGCAACGCAAAACGCCAAAACCAAGGATGAAATCACAACGGACCATGAATACTCGCCTAAGAATGGCAGATTTACGCAGTGTGCATTGGCTGAATCAAAAAAGCCGTGAACAGCACTGGAAATACCATTTACCTGACTGAAAGTTCCAATTCCGAAAAGTCCGACACATACGCCAAAGAAAGCAAATATTTTGGCAAGCCATTTCCATTTTTTTCCCATACCTTGTTCTATGTAATAAAACGGACCGCCAAGGCTGTGACCGTCTTTTGCGACAACACGGTATTTTACAGCGAGGAGACCTTCGGCAAATTTGGTTGCCATGCCGAAAAAGGCAGCGACAATCATCCAAAAAAGAGCACCCGGTCCACCTGCACCAACAGCAGTTGCAACGCCGACGATATTACCGGTTCCAATCGTCGCGCTTAGGGCTGTACAAAGGGCAGAAAAACTTGAAATTTCTCCCTCGCCGCCTTCTTCGTTTTTTACCATCCATTTTAGGGCAAGCGGCAGTTTTCGAAACTGCATTACGCCAAGACGCACGGTTAATAAAATACCGCCGGCAAGAATTAGTACCATAAGGGGAATACCCCAGACTAAATTGTCAATATTAACTAGAATATCATTGATTGTTTTCCACATTCGTTTTATCCTTCCTCTTTTTGTTAAAATAGCATTACTTTTATACTATATCGTATCTTTTAGGTTCTAGTCAAGCATCATACCTAAGTTGTTTGTGTCAAATGTTCGCTCTCACTCGTTGAGTGCGTAATGGTATGGGCACTGAAAATACCAGCCGCAAATTCTTGATACATGGCAGCTCTTTTAATGTAAGTAAGTGCCTTATGCAACCTTAACCTTTATAAAAAGTGAAAAGCGTTGCATGAATTTTGAAAAGATGTGTCTGAAAACAACCAAAAGCAGAAATTTCTCTCGAAAGAGTTGCATTTGCCCTGTGATTTTCTCTAATAAGGGCTGATAATCGGGTAAATATGCAACCCTATAAGGCAAATCAAGTAAAAAGCGTTGTTTTGGCTCGATATTGCGCTTAAGTCACCCCGATTGTGCCAAATATTTGATACAAACCATACCGGATTCGTTTTGGTAATTTCGCAAAAGTTATGGTAAAATGGAGAGCAGAGAAGAGGAGGTGCGTGCATGATAAACAGTTACCGTTTTTTTCAAAATAAAGAGTGTGAATATTTTCCCTGTCACAAGACGGAAAACGAGGAGGAGTTTAATTGTTTGTTCTGTTATTGCCCGTTGTATCGTGAAAAAAAGTGCATTGGAAATCCGGTTTGGTTTTTGAATGCGAAGGGGCAGAAAATGAAAGACTGCAGTCAGTGTGAGGTGATACATCGTTCGGAAGCTTATGACAAGGTAATGCAGCAATTACAGAGACAGGATGAGATAATTTCTCTGAATATCGGAAACCTTCGGGAAGATATTTGGGAGCGTATGGCACAGATTGCTTCATGGGAGCAGATGGATAAGAGAACACACAGACAGCATAAAGGAATGGCAGTCAGCAGTATTGGAGAAATTTTGGAAAGAAATAAATATTTGTACCGTGTTTCTATTCTTTTACAGCCGTTTTCCGGGCAATGTGTAGAAGACGGTTATTTTTCTTTTGGAAATGATAAGATGCAGTGCCAGGTGCTGTCACGCATTGACAGGAGACAGGTTGAAACCGGTTATTTGTATGCATTTCATGCACCGGAATATGAAGTAGAAGAAAGTAAGGCACTTTTAACACAGTATTACTGGGAGATTTTTCAAATCGCTTGTTTGGATGTGGTAAGAGAGTGGCTGCGGGAGTATTTGCAGCGGAAGCACAGCATGTATGAAAAACGGTTTTGCAGCCCTGCTTTTGGCGCAGGTTTTTATGGAATGGAGTTATCTGCATCAGAGAAAATGCTGCAATTAATGGATGCTGAAAAAATTGGAGTTTCATGGGATGGTGGAAAAATGAAACCACAAATGAGTGTGGCAGGTGTGTACCTGATTAGCAGAAAAGATATTTTGTCAGACTGCAGGGATTGTGCAAACTGTATCGGGCAGCAGACAGGCTGTGCATTTTGCTGTAACAATCCGAAAAAATGAGTTGATACATGTGGCGAAAAATGATAAACTATAAAATAGTTTTTATGTGGTTAAAAAGGGTGGAAAATTGCATAACAAAGAAGAAGGACGATTGATTTGAATATTTTATCACTGGAACATTTGACACATTCATATACGGAAAGGAAACTTTTTGATGACGCCGATTTTTATCTTCATGAAGGGGATAAGGTAGGTGTAATCGGAATCAATGGAACCGGCAAGTCGACTTTGCTAAAAATTATGGCAGGGCTGGAGACTCCGGATGAAGGACAGGTTATACAGGCATCGAATCTGATGATTCATTATCTGCCTCAGAATCCGGAATTTTCGGAGGAGGACACGGTTTTACAGAGTGTTCAGAATATGGTGCATCACCATGCCAATGAAAATGAATTGATAGCGGCTAAGGCAATGCTTACAAGGCTTGGTATTACAGACTTTGAACAGAAGACAAGAGAGCTTTCCGGTGGACAGAGAAAGCGTCTTGCACTTGTTTCCGTGTTGATTACTCCATGTGATGTGCTCATATTGGATGAGCCGACAAACCATTTGGACAGTGAGATGGCGGATTGGCTGGAAAATAAGCTGCAAGCGTTCCGTGGGGCCTTGGTTATGGTGACGCATGACAGGTATTTTCTGGATTCCGTGACAAATAAAATCATAGAGCTTGACAAAGGGAAAATATACAGTTACGACGAAAAATATTCGGGGTTTCTGCAGCGAAAGGCAGAGCGGGAAGAAAGTGTGCGTGCCAGTGAGAGAAAACGTCAGAGTATTTTGCGCAAGGAGATTGAGTGGATTTCGCGTGGTGCCAGAGCTCGTTCGACGAAACAGAAGGCACACATCCAGCGATACGAAGCACTGAAAAATCAAAAGGCACCGGAAGTTGATGAAAAACTCCAGTTAAGCAGTATTTCATCCCGTATGGGAAAAACGACAATCGAAATTGAAAATGTATCAAAAGCTTATGGTGAGAATACATTGATACGTGATTTTTCTTATATATTTCTCAAACATGACCGGATTGGTTTTGTTGGGAAAAACGGCTGCGGCAAGACGACATTAGTGAAAATGATTGCCGGCCGGATTGAGCCGGATGCCGGCAGTATTAAAGTTGGACAGACGATTCGGATTGGTTATTATACACAGGAAATCGAAAAGGAAGAATCCGCGGGAATTGCTTATATGGATGCGGATGAAAAGGTGATTGATTATATTAAAAACACGGCAGAATTTGTGCGCACCAGTGATGGGCTGGTCTCGGCATCTGCCATGCTGGAGCGCTTTTTGTTTCCGCCTTCGCAACAGTATAGTGCCATTGGTAAATTATCCGGTGGTGAAAAAAGAAGGTTAAATCTTCTCCGCGTGCTGATGGAGGCGCCAAACGTACTTATTCTTGACGAGCCGACAAATGATTTGGATATCGAAACGATGACAATTTTAGAGGATTATTTGGATGACTTTGACGGAATTGTTATCACAGTTTCACATGACCGGTATTTTTTGGACCGTATTGTAACCCGCATTTTTGCTTTTGAAGAGAATGGTGCAATTCGCCAGTACGAAGGCGGTTACACAGATTATGTGAAAAAGCGTTCGGCGAGTACGGAAAATTCTTTTGACGGAAAAACGAAGAGCCATACCGGTAACAAAGAGGCGCGGATGGTGTATAAAAACCGTGAAAAGAAACTTAAATTTTCTTATCAGGAACAGCGTGAATATGAAACAATCGAAGAGGATATTTCTGTATTAGAGACGACCATTGAAACACTTGATCAAGAAATGGCGGAGAATGGGACAGACTATGTCAAACTTCGTGAGTTATCTGAGAAAAAAGATGAAGCAGAGGAACAGTTGATGGAGAAAATGGAACGCTGGGAGTATTTGGAGGAACTGGCGGAAAAGATAGCAAATCAGTAGAAGGTAACATTAAGGACACTGTGTATTCAAGTTGTGTAACATATTTTCACATGTATTACTTATAAAAAGACATTCTCTATTTTTGTATTTATGATAGCATTATATATAGCATTAATCAAATAAAAAAATGGAGGTATGGTTATGAGGAGACAGATAAAGAGAGTTGTGGCGACATTGCTGACGGCATCGTTGATTGCTCCTATGTGTTATGGAAACAAAGTTTCTAATGCTGAAATGGTGAAAAAGAATGTTACGGCAACTGCAGTTGATGAGGATGGTTCAGATGGGCTGACAGAAATCACAGAATTGCATGCAGCATCGGTAGATAATAAAATAGAAGTTCGCATATGGAAGAATGAGGAGGGAAAAATTTTTTATTCTGCATACCGGAATGGACATGTTACGTTGAAATGCGTACCACTTGGCATTGTGGCGAAAAGTGTTGATTTATCTACTGGTCTGCAGGTGGATGAGGAGTCATATGAACTTAAAAAGGGAAAAGAAGAGTATGATTGGTACCAGGGAAGTAAAAAACATGTAAATAAAGAATATCAGGAAATGTCATTTGTGGTAACAAAAGAAAATGCAAAAATGCAGGTGATTTTCCGTATTTTTGAAGATGGTATTGGATTCCGTTATGTTGTGGATGGAGACACGACAACACAAAATGAGAAAACAGTGATTACCAGTGAAGTAAGTTCTTTTGAATTTCCTATGGATGGAAGAGTATGGAATGCCGACTGGTACAGTTCAACTTACGAGCCGGGCTCTTATTCGACAAGGACAATGACCCAGGTAAAGAATGCAAATGGAGATGTTCCACCTGCAATTCTCTCTCAAGTGGCGAATGGGAATGGTTCCTGCTATATGCTTTTAACTGAGGCAAATGTGTATAACGAGGAAAAACCTTATTGTGCAACTATTTTTCATACAAATCAGGGAAGTGCTGCCTATAAAGTTCAGTTTAGTAAATATTTAAAGCAGGAGCAGGACCCAGAGTATGTTGGTAAGACTTTTAAGGCGGAATACCTGCCAATTGAGAGTGTTACAATGGAGAATGAATTTCATACACCATGGCGTGTATGCATTATGACGGATACATTAAATGATTTGACGAACAGTTCGTTGGTTTCTGACCTCAATCCGGCAGCAGAGGGAGACTTTAGCTGGGTAGAACCAGGTACAGCATCTTGGTCCTGGTGGTCAACAGGAGATCCGATTGAATATCAGTCTTTGTATGATTATATTGACTATGCGGAAGAAACAGGACAGAAGTATTGTCTTGTTGATTTTGGGTGGGAAAACTGGAAGGACAGTTCCGGAAAATTGGATTATGAAGAAAAGTTAAAGAAATTATGTAAGTATGCCAATGAAAGAAACGTAGGAATACTTGTCTGGTATGGAGTAAAGAAACGAGACGGTGCACATCGGGTAGACCTTGATAATCCTGAAACTATTGAAAAAGAATTTGCATGGTGCGAAAGTCTTGGCGTTAAAGGTGTTAAAGTTGATTATCTTGAGAGCGACAGTCAGTGGGCGATGAAAGATATGTATGATATTGCATCCATTGCGGCGAAACATAAATTAGTTGTAAATTATCATGGTTGCACAGATCCAAATGGCGAGAACAGAACATTCCCGAACATTTTATCGAGTGAGGCTGTACAAGGAAGTGAGTACTTCAAGTGGGGAAGTGGTTCGCCTATAGAGACTCTTCTTACTTTGCCTTATACGCGTAATGTAATCGGTTCCATGGAATTTACACCGGTTGGAATGAGTGTGAAAAATTGTAAGGCGACGAATGGTTTCATGCTTGGAATGACAGTTGTCTATGAATCGGCAATGCAGACGCTGGCACATTCCTGCCACGTATATCCGGGGTATGGTGGTTTGTCATTCCTTACAGATATTCCATCATCCTGGGATGAGTCTGTTTTGTTGGAGGGGTCTGAACCACGCAAAGCAGCAATTCGTGCAAGAAGGAGTGGTGAGCGTTGGTACCTCGGTGCTATGACAGCTAAAGAAGATAATTATGAAGCAGACCTTTCTTTCTTGGATGCAGGTGCAAAATATTATGCGTATGTTTATACGGATAATTCTGATAGTTCCAACATTCAGATGGAGAAAAAAGAAGTAACTTCCAAGGATAAACTCACACTGCCACTTAAAGAAAACGGTGGTGCAGCTGTCATTTTCAGCAAGAAAGATGATTTGAGATTAACATCTTATGATAATTACAACTATTTTGAGGCAGAGAATGCAAATCTTGGTCTTGGCAACAAAACACCGACAACTGCTCAGTATGTTTCCAATAAAGCTTATATCGGAAAAATACGTGGAGTGCAAAACCGTGTTAAATTTGAAAATATCGAAGCTCCGGAAGCTGGTATGTATGACCTGAAGCTCTACGTGGTAAGTGGAAGCAAAAAGAAACTTAGTATTCGTATAAACCAATATGAATCAGTACAAGTAACTGATATTGTGGGTATTTCCGGTAATAGTTCTGCAGTAGGGTGTGTGTCCACCCAGGTTTATTTAGACAAAGGAAAGAATACAATTTATGTATATAATCCGACAGCTCTTGGTCCGGGACTTGATCGTATTGCTATATCAAAGACAAAAACAGCAGATGCTGCAGTTCCTAAGATAGCTACAGATTATCCGGAATTATATGCGGATTATCCAGGAACTACATCTACTCCGGAACCTGCTGCAACACCTGTGCCTACGACAGCGCCTGTTGTAACTCAAACTCCTGCACCGACAGCAGTTCCAACACAGGTACCAGTTCAGAAATCAACTCAGAAAGTAACTCAGAAAGTAACAAAACCTGGCAAAGTAAAAGGTCTGTCAGTGAAGAGCACTTCTAAAAGGAAGATGTTTGTAAAATTTGCGAAGATTAAAAATGTAAAGGGGTATCAGATATCATATAGCACAAATAAAACATTTAAGAAGGCTAAGAAGGTTACAGTTTCTTCTAATTCAAAGACAATTAAAAAACTGAAATCGAAAAAAATGTACTATGTACGCGTTCGTGCTATACGCAAAAACAAACAGAAAACATTGTATGGAGCATGGAGTGCTAAGAAAAAGGTAAAAATAAAATAATCTTTAATAAACAATATACCATTTCAAGAGTTGACAATGATACTTTTGAAATGGTATTGTTATTTTAGGAAGAGGAGATGATACTTATGGAGATGCCAGAAGATGGCGTTTGGTGGTTGAATTACAGCCAATATGAAGACTTACGTCTTTATGAAGTAGGAATTCAGAGATGTGCTCCTTCATATTCATTTGGACCGATCATACGCGATCGGTATATATTGCATTATGTATTTGAAGGAGAAGGGGTGCTCCGAATTGATGATAAAGAGTTTAAGGTAAAAAGTAACAGCTTTTTTTTGCTACCGCCGGATGTGCTTGTTCAGTATCAGGCGGATGAAAAAAAACCATGGCAGTATGCATGGATTCATTTTCATGGATTTAAGTCAACAGAAATTGTGAGAAGTATTGGGATGACAAGAAAAGAACCAGTTTATGTACCGATAGAAGAGAACAGCCAATTAAAGGATGCTGTTATAAATTTAATTATGTATAAAGAAAATGAATATGCATGTATAGGGTATATGTATATCTTGTTTGATAAAATGAATCGGTGGACGCGGCATGTTGAGAAGAAAGCAGGAACGAATCTGCGGACAATGAATTATATGAGAGAAGCAATTCAATATATAAATACGAAGTATTGTGAATCGATCATGGTGCAGCAGATAGCGGATCATTGCGGTGTGGATCGGGCATACTTAAGTAAAATTTTTAAATATGCGACCGGTAAAACGTTGCAGGAATACCTGATACAATTTCGGATAAAACGGGCAAAACAGTTGTTAAAAGATACCGATTTGTCGGTAAAATATGTCTCTTACTCTGTTGGGTATAATGACCCCTTCACTTTCTCAAAAGTGTTTAAAAAACAAGAGGGAGTTTCACCGTCAGTGTGGAGAAAAAATCATAATAATTTTGCATAAGTTATACATTGTCAGATCTTGATTATGATACAGAAGATGTTGTTGACCGACTGAAAGAATTAAAAGTTGAAGAGCACTCAGAAACTAAAATTGATAAAAAATCTTCCGATAGACAAAAGTTACAGAATAAAGACTACGGAAGGAGTAGCGTCATCCAACGCAGAGGCAACAGGTCTTATACTTCCGAATTATGGCTCAAACACTTCTTCTTATGTGGAAGAAATAGAAGAAGGCGGCTTTTTTCGAATTGAGGCGTTAAAAGGAAAAGTTTACATTGAGACTTATAGTGCAGATTATAAGCTGCTTTCTACAAAAAAATTAAGTATGAACTGCCTAAATTTGGAGGATATTTTAAAGGTAAAGATGCACGGTATATCGTGTTTGGACAGAATAACCATGAATCGGATAATACAAAAGAAGTTGTCCGGGTTGTCAAATATGATGATGACTGGAATAAACTTGGACAGTGCAGTATAACAAGCAAAAATGTATATGAGCCTTTCGCAAAAGGTCCTTTGCGTATGACAGAAAATGACGGAATCCTTTATATCCATACATCAAGGTATATTTACTGGGATGCTGCAGCGGAGCCGGAAGAGATTCATCATGAAGTAAATCTAACTTATGCGGTGGATGAAGACAGTATGGAATGTGTCATGAATGAAGCTCCGGGTGACTGGGTTTCCCACTCTTTTGCCCAGTTTATTCTTTCAGATGGAGAGTCTGTATACCGTTTAGATCTTGGAGATGCGAATCCCCGTGCTGTTAATCTGGCAAAATCGGTTGTTTACAAGGAGCCGGACGATGTATGGACATGGTATGGGAAGACAGAGACCCGTTCCCTCTTAGATATTATAGGAAGCTATGGCGATAATGTAACCGGTGTATCGCTGGGAGGTTTTGAACTTATGAACGATGGCGATACACTTATTACTGCCGGTTCTTCTATTGTTCAGGATTCCTCTGTCACAAAAACGTCGATGGAAAAAGCACACAGAAACATCTTTGTAATTACCATGAATAAAAAATTTAATGAGTCACCTAAATTAAATTGGATTACCGATTATAAACAAGAAGATGGAATTACCATTTTGAATCCACAGTTAGTAAAGGTAGAAGATGGATATTATATGTTCTGGCAGGAATATTATGTAGAACGGGAGACAGATCTCTGGGTGACAAGAGTTGCAAAACTCAACGAGGATGGAAGTCTCGATGGAAAAATTCACAAGATTCGTGCATATTTGTCAGACTGTAAACCGATTGTAACATCGGATAATCATTTGTTCTGGTATACAACGATGAATGAAAATGCACCGACATTTTATTCTCTTGATATGAACAGGCTGGATGACTATGATTTTAACGGACGTATATTTGCAGACGCGTTTGAAATAAAACTTTCGCAGTATACATATACAGAAATTAATGATCCATCAAGAATGCATGCATATAAGCCGGACGTGACGGTATATTTTAAAGGAAAAAAGTTAGTAAATGGACAGGATTACACTTATAGGTATGAAGATAATTATACACAGGGAACTGCCTATGTGGATGTTACGGGAAAAGATTTCTTTGTAGGAACGCAGAGAGTTTCGTTTGAGATACTGCCGCCGGAAGAAGACCCGCCATATCAGGAACCATCGTGGTGGGGAAATGGCGGTCAGGCGACAAGCAAGCCGACCGCAACCAAGAAACCAACGGCAACGAAGAAACCAACAGCAACAAGGAAACCGAGTACAAAGACAGTGAGAACCGGTACAGGTGCGGTTATAATCAAGGGTACAGGAACTTCTGCAGCAACCCCTAAAAAGGTAAAGGGTGTAAAGGTTTCAAATTTAAAAGGTAAAAAAGTTGTAGTATCATGGTCCAAACAGCAGGGAATGTCCGGATATCAGATACAGTATGCAAAAAATAAGAAATTTACGAAAGGGAAAAAGAAGTTATCTGCATCCAGAACTTCGGCTTTCCGGATAATAACAAAATTTAAGGAAAAAACATATTATTTCCGTGTGAGAACTTATAAAAACTCGGGCAGACGGAAAGTTTATGGTAAATGGAGTAAAACGGTCAAAGTAAAAATAAGAATATAAATGCACGTGGGGGAGAATTAGGACCGGTTTTTGCTGGTCCTTTTTCAATTGCATTATTGCTATGCTTAATTATATCATGGTTGTGTGAATTCGCCAATAATATAAAAAATCGCCATTTTAACTTTTTGCAGACCATTATAAATTAAGATTTTTGTAGATGCCTGGGAGTTTGTTTGGTATAATTATGGTGCAGGGGACAAGGAATTGTTCCCTGCAAATCAGAATTTTACGCACTATTAACTTTTGGATATAAAGTGCCGATATTACAGATATAGAAACGGATTTCTGTATCAATTTTCAAGGAGGATGATACCATGATTAGAGCAGCTAATTTAACACAGGTAACAGATTATTATAAGAGCAATACTGTTAGTAAGCAAAATAACACAGAGAAAGCAAAAGATGTGCAGCCCAATGCACAGAAAATAAAATCCAGCGAAGATAAGTTATCTTCTAAGGCACAGAAATATCTGGAAACATTGCGTAAGGATAATGCGGATTTCGATTTTATTATTGCTGATAAAGGCGATGATTTCAGAGGATTAGTAGACCAAAGCGATAAGGAATTTACAGTTGTTTTTTCAAGTGCTGAACTTGAAAGAATGGCATCCGATGAGAAATATGCACGGGAAAAATTGTCTACGGTAAAAACTGCAGTTGAGATGTCAGATAAAATCAATGAACAGTTTGGGTTTGAACGTGCTTGGGGAACGACAGACAATAGTGGAACTGTATTAAATAAGTTAACTATGTCCTTTGATGATGATGGAAAGATGACACTTTTTGCTGATTTGGAGAAGATTACAGAAAAGCAGAAAGAACGGCTTGAAGAATTAAAGGAAAAACGTGCAGAGGAGAAAAAGCAGGAAAAGAAGGATGTAACTGTTAAGCGGACTACAATTCAGGCAAATTCAAAAGAAGAATTACTTGAAAAGATTTCTGAACTGGATTGGAGTAAGATAACAGAAGAAAAGGCAACACAGGGTATGAAGTTTGATATCACTATTTAATCGTAGCATTAACCGGGAATTGGAGGTGTGCTATGATTGCAGGTACAATACGAAACGCTGTGAATCAGATGCAGTTAGTAAATGATTGGGAGCAAAAGAAGGCTACCGGGGATGTTGTAAAGAAGCAAGAGGGTATGACTGTAACAAGTCAGGAAGAAAGCATGATTCAGCATTTCCGAGAGCAACTTGAGCGAGACAAAGAAAGTTCTGCATATAGTCAGATTTATAACAAGATTGCAAGCGGTCAAGAATTAACAGCTTCAGAAGAAGATGCTATTCGTCAGAAAGACCCTAAAGCCTATATGGAATATAAAGCGGCAAGAATGGAACAAGAAGCTTATGAGCGTAGGTTGGAGAGATGTAAGACAAAAGAAGAGGCTCAAAGGCTTCAAGTAAATGAGATGAATGGAAATTTGGCAGAACTAAAAAGTATCGTGAATAATCCAAATATTCCAAAGAGTGAAAAGCTTAAGGAAGCTCAACGTATCATGGGAAATACTTTTAGAGCTGTAGAGTCATTCACAAGATTTGTAAAAAGTACAGAATATAGGGATTTGCCAACAGAAGAGGAAATTGTAGAGACATCTATAGAAAAGGGGCAGGTTGCAGAGGATTCAAACGATACTGAAATGTCTGAACAGTTAACATCAGATACAACTGTTTCAGTAGATGAGGCAGCAAAAATAGTAAATGATTCGAAGCGAGATTTACAATTAAGTGATGTTCACCAAATTGAAAAAGATGTTATAGAGGAAATGAAGGATATCGAAATAAAGCATTTTGGTGAGAAGAAATCATCGGTCAGAATAGACATTACGGTATAGGAATAGTCTGCGTGAAATTTCAGTTTTCAGATGACGATTTTTAAAGGATTTAATAACTGTTATATCTTGTTATAAAAATCTCGTCGCCCCCTTGAAAATACTAAACTTTTCACTGGTATCCTTTCCATTACATCTTGTATCGTGTTATATCGTTTTCCCCTTGTTTATGAGTCCTCCTAAGGGAAAGAATGAGCTGGATGAGCGACCGATTATTGATATTTATCGGAAGATAGAGGAAGATGGTTATATGGAGATTGACATCTGTTTCCCATTAAAGACAAAATTATCATAAAAAAGTTATGTAAAAATGTGTAGAGATATCTGACTTGACAAATAAACGGCCGTTTACTACAAACAAAATGTAAACGGTCGTTTATTTTATGAACAGGAGGTTTGGGTATGTCAAAAACTACAAAGGAAGATATATTGATTGTTGCATTACATTTATTTGCGAGAGATGGATATGAAGCAGTTTCTGTCAGTCAGATTGCGGGGGAGCTTGGCATGACAAAAGGTGCATTGTATAGGCATTATGAGAGTAAGAGAGATATTTTTGAACATATTGTAAAAAAGATGGAGCAGGGGGATGGCGAACAGGCAGGAGAATATGATATGCCTGTTGATAAAAAGGAAAATGAACCTGAACAGTATGAAGAGATTTCTACGGACAATTTCGTGGAATACAGTAAATCTATGTTTTCGTATTGGACAGAAAATGATTTTGCATCGTCATTTCGAAAGATGCTTACGTTAGAGCAGTTTCGGAATGAGGAGATGCAGGCTTTGTATCAGCAGTATCTTGTGTCCGGTCCGGCAGAATATGTGAAGGATTTATTCAAGAGCATGAAGATAGTGGATGCAGATAAAAAAGCAACCATGTTTTATTCCATCATGTTTTTCTACTATAGTCTGTATGATGGAGCAAAGGATAAAACAAGAATAAAAGAGCGGTTTGAAAAAAGTATTAGCAGCATTATATAAAGAAGTGGAGAAAAAGAAAATGAAGGAAAATATTATCATTCGATTGGAAAGAGAAAATGAATACCATGAGGTAGAAAATCTGGTAAGGGAGAGTTTCTGGAATGTGTATCGACCAGGCTGTCTGGAGCATTATGTACTCCACAAACTTCGCAATGATCCCGCATTTGTTCCGGAACTGGATTTTGTCATGACATTAGATGGACAGTTAATTGGACAGAACATGTTTATGAAGGCTGTGATTGCAGCCGATGATGGCAGAAGTATTCCGATTATGACCATGGGCCGATCTGTATTGCACCGGAGCTTAAAAGGAAGGGGTATGGAAAGATTTTACTGGATTATTCTCTGGAAAAAGCAAAAGAGCTTGGATGCGGAGCAGTATGCTTTGAAGGAAATATTGATTTTTATGAAAAAAGCGGATTTAAACAGGCAAGCGAGTTTGGCATCCGCTATCATGGATTGCCGGAAGGCGAGGATGCATCTTTCTTTCTGTGCAAAGAACTGATACCGGGATATCTTAATGGAATTACAGGAGAGTATGCACCTCCGGCAGGGTATCTGGTAAATGAAAAGGAAGCAGAGGCATTTGATAGAGAGTTCCCGTATATGGAGAAGAAAAAACTTCTGGGACAGATTTTTGAATGATGAAAAGCAGGAGGTAAATTTAGATGAAAGCAATGGAAAAAGACTGGTATCAGAAAAATTGGACGCTGGATATTCAGAATATGTCATGGGTAGAAGATACAGGCAGACAAGTAGATTTTCTAATCAAGCAGTTACATTTAAAAGGAACGGAAAAAATACTTGATCTTGCATGTGGATTTGGTCGGCACTCACTGGAGTTTGCCAGACGTGGGTATGATGTTACCGGTATTGATATTACACCGGCGTACATAGATTATGCAAACGAGCAGGCAAAAAAAGAAAATTTGAATGCAAAGTTCATTTGTCAGGACATTCGCACGATCACATTTGATAAGGAATTTGATGTTGTGCTGAATATGGCGGATGGAGCAATAGGATATCTTGAAGACGATGGGGAAAATCATAAGATTTTTTCTGTCATTGCGAAAGCATTAAAAAATGGTGGAAAGCACTTTATGGATATCATGAATGGAAGCTATGCCTAAACACATTTCCCTTGCAAGTTATGGGATGCAGGAGAAAAGGGACTTACATTATCTGCTTTTGAATGGGAGAAGGATAGAAAAACGCTGATATATGGGCAGGTAGACTATATGTATGGAGAAGCACTTTATAAGCCTGAAATGAAAGAAGGAAATCCTATAAGGTTATATAGTTTGGATGAAATCACGGAGATATTCTGTAAATTAGGACTTCGTATTTGTAACAGCTTTGCTGATTTCAGTGGAAAGCCGAGTTCTGATAATGATATTCAATTGATGGTTTATTCCATACGGGAATAAATCTTCATCAAATCTTTATTTTTTTC